>Ga0209137_1000267_pt1 | contig 58294 bp, 28 predicted proteins | sample SaaInl5LU_22_DNA_FD_184642 | JGI IMG/M metagenome (GOLD analysis project Ga0209137, IMG submission 184642) | Marine microbial communities from expanding oxygen minimum zones in the Saanich Inlet - ESP_105LU_22_DNA (SPAdes) (version 2) | ecosystem: Environmental > Aquatic > Marine > Intertidal... | reverse complement strand
CATCAATCTCCATAATATAGCGATTCTTCATCTTCGGTTCGAAGTTGGTGAAGAACATTTCGTTAAATTCTAATACTTCTGCCATTTTATATTTCCTATTTTATACTAATAAATATTAGTTTTTCATTTTTTGATTATGCCGAGAACGATGCTCCAGTTGGTAAGATGTTGAAATCAATTACAATGAATTCAGCGGTCTTAGCCGGTTGTAAGAAAATCTGTCCAGCAAGTATGTTTCTATCAACTACATCAGGAGTGTTGTTAGTTTCATCCATAACTACTTTGAATGCGTATAAACCTTGTCTTTGTTGAATTGCTTCTAAGTAAGGTTGTACGGTGTTGATAAATCTACCTCTTGTTGTAGCGGTATTTTGTTCGAACACTAAGAATCTAGAAGTAGATGCCACAAACTTCTTAACATTAATTAACAATCTTCTTACATTGATTCTATCTAAAGCAGATGCTCTATCTTGCAGAGTTTTCTGTCCAAATGCCACAATACCTTGTCCAGGGAATGAAGCGATTGGGTTTACTTTGTTTTCGTATAAGGTATCTCTTTCAGAGTGAGTCAATCTATTAAGAACTGAAACTGCTCCTACAATACCACCTCTATTCAAACCAGCAGGTGCGAACCATTCAGCTGCAATAGCGTCATTTGCTGCGTAAACCGCTGGAAGTAATACTGAAGGTGGAACTGAGATTAGTTTGTTAGTATTCGTATCTACTGTCTTAACCCAAGGGTAGTAAGTTCCAACATAGTTAGAATCTACTGCTGCCGCTTGTGCGGTTGCTTGAGCGATAGTATCATTTACTGCGGTGAAATCAGAGATGTAGAAACAATCTTGTCTAGCTTCTACCATATCCAATACATCAGTAACAACTGCGGTGTGTAATCTTCTTACGATACCTGGAGTTACTACCATATTGATATCAAACTCATCAGCGTTAGAGATTGCGTTCACAGCTTTAGCGTATGCTACTGAACCACTAGCAGTTGAATCGGTTAAATCAAATCCTTGTGAGTTACCAGCTGAGATTGATGCTCCTAAAGAGATTTCTCTAGCAGGACTCATTCCATCAAATCCACCTTGGAATGCCAATGTGAATTGTCTCTTAATCATATCTGCTGCTGCAGAACCAGTCATTTCCAATGATAACTGAGAATCAAATCCGAATACAACATTCGAGCCAGTACCAGCTGCATCAGGAATTGGTTTTAAGTAGTTAGCGTTATCCAACTTAACACCAGCAGTTTCAAAGTTGAAACCAGCATATTGGTAAGGATTACCAGTTGTGTTTGAAGTTGAAGTTGTTTGGTAAACTACCGCAGGTACTAATGTTGGGTCAGTTACTTTAATTGAGTTTTCGTAAGCTCCATGTGCGAATGGTGCAGCTGATACAGGGTAAGAACCTTGTGCACCAACTTCTACTCTAATATATTTAGAGTTATTTAACCAATCACCATTTTCACTAATCTTACCTTCTGAGTTAACAGTATAGTATCTATCACCAATCACTCTTGCAATATAGTTAGGTGATGATGGGTCTAAGTTTACATTGTTAAATGATTCTAATACTACTTTTCTCTTATCAGTATCTGAGAATGAACGGATAGTTACACTAAATACTGAGTAATCAGTACCACCATCTTCACCCGCTGCTTTAACACCAGAGATAGAAACTTTGAATCTTGTATTTTCTCCATTACCATGTCCTAAAGTATGGAAACGGAATAGGTCATATCTTTCACCGGAGATAAGTTGTGATTTAACCCAAGGAGTTGCCGCTACACTAGCATCGTAAGTAAAGTCTTGCGTTGGTAAAGCTTCAGCCTGTACTACAACACCACCAGTAATAGCAGTATCAATATCAGAATAAGCGTTCCTAAAGTAAGTGTATGTGTATGCATCTTTTGAACCCAATGCAGATACACCAAATACATCAGTTACATCATTGTTATCAGATGATAATAAAGATGAAGATACTTCACCAATACCACTACCACTAACTACAAATGAACCAGATGCCGTTCCATTAGATACACTAAAACCACTAAATCCAACTGCTTCATCACCATTGTTTGTTGAATGAAGAACTCCGATTAATGTTTCACCAAATGAACCACTAGCTTTTAAACCAATAGGTGCTACTTGCTCATAACCACCAACACCCGCTACTCTAACGATTGTTGCAGTTCCAGCCTCTCTCAAGTAGTTTTGTACTGCATATTCTGTATAGTAAGTACCATCAGGTGTACCAAATTTATCCTCAAATTCCGATTGAGTTCTAACGATTGTGGGAACGAACGCTGGGCCTTGTTTAAAAGGTCCTATAAACGCTGCCCCAATTTCTCCTACACCTTGTGCTAAAAATGAAAGGTCATTTTCTCTTGTAAACACACCAGGTGAAACAATTCTTTCTGCCATATTATCTCCGTATTATTAAGTAATGATTTTGTTATTACTTATATAAATATAACCAAAATGTTCAAACCAACAATTATTCTACTGAACCACTAGCCGCTTCTTCTGCGGTAACAATTGGACTCATATCAGCTGAACCTGTTGACCAAGGTAGAGCATCATCTTTAACTTCTTCTTCTGGGTCATTGATTGCATCGATTTGTTCGTTGATTTTTTCAACTACATGGTCCCAATAAGAATCAACTACAATATTTTGAATCCATCCGATTACTAAATCTTCAGTTAAATCACCATATGCAACAAATTCATCAGTTGATGATGAATCAAAATCTAAAGGAGTTGCTCCACTAAATTTACCAGAAGTACCAGTAGATGAATCAGTACCAATTAAGTCCCATCTTACATGAAGAACTACATTTTCATTATCCCCAACTGTTTTTTTGGTCATTTGGGTAACTTTCCAAGAATATGAAATTGCCATATTATTTTCCTTTTTAAATTTGTTTTTTCAAGTATAAATATAGAGTAATTCTCCAAAAGAGAATTATTCTAACAAATAAATATATATTACCTCATTAAGAAATACTTCCTGAGGTTTCTATGAAACTAGCTGATACAAATGTCCAAGTGTCTTGTATATATTGAGATTCACTCACATACAAATTTTCTTCATTTTCAAATGAATATATAATTGAAATATGAGTTCTATTAAGTTCCTCTTCACCTTCGTAAAAAGAAACTCTCTTAACAACTTCCATACTTGGATTTTGAACATTAATATCCAATTTGTTTAAAACTATTTTTTGTGTAATTGCCATCTTATTATTTGTTTAATAATTTTTTCAACATTTCTTTCATTTCTGAAAGTTCTGACTTTAAATATTCGATTTCTTCTTTTTGTTCATCCACAATTGATTTTTGTTCGTTGATTGCGTTTACTAAAAGAGGTACAACTCTATCATAGTTGATAGTTTTGTAATCATATCCTAATGATTGTGCTAACGGAGCTGGATGAACGATTTCAGGAAGAACCGATTCAACATCTTGTGCTGATAAACCGATTTGTAATTCGTTTCCGGCATATCCTACTAAATTGGCTTCTTTATTATTTCTATAATAGAAACCATTTAATTTAGCAACTTTATCAAGAGCATTTTTGATATCACCAACCTTATCCTTCAATCTCATATCAGAGTAGTAAGCGATAACATCACCAGTTGCTCTTAAATCACCATCAACTCTCCAACCATATGATTCTGCTCTACCTTTCCGAGAGTTGTTGTAACGAAGTTCCATATAGGAATTTCGTAAACCAAATAACATCCACTCATTTTCAACATCATTATAGATACCAACTTCAGAACCACCATTGTGCATGAATACCATTCTACCTTGGATAGACCAACCTTGCCATGCGTTTACACCACCACCATAGGTAGTAACATTACCATATTGTCCACCCTCAGGTGCAACATCACGGATACCTCTACCATAATCTTGCCAATAGATACCAGTTGCACCTTGAGGTCTGAACCAGTCATTCGCATATACCTGTCTTAGTTGTGATGAACTATTAGGGTCAATACGATATGAAGTATCATTTGAATCGTACATTACCGTTGAATAGAATTCGTTTGAATATTCATTCAACCCATACATTGCGATTTTGTACCAACTTCTCTTAGATGACCAGTATGAAGTATGCCATAAACCTTGGATTGGTCCACCAACGATTTGGATACCATATCCATAGTTGTATCCACCATTAAAGTGAGATGCTTGGATACCTACCCAGTGAGATGTACCAGCAGGTTGGTTAGCTGGGTTTGACCATGTATCAATGAAACCAGAACCTTGGTCAAACATTGAGATTAAATCCGTTGTTCCCCAACCCATTGCACCAGTCCAATAACGAGTATCAGAAGTATAGTTGTTTCTTCTATATTGAGATTTACCAGTTAAACCGATTCTCATCTGACCAAATCGAGATAGACCTTGCCAATTCGAATCCGAAGTTGGGTCCATAAAGTAACCCGTATCATTTGAATCGTAGAAGATTGTTGCCCTTACAGATGAACCAGCTTGTAGGTTGTTGTTAACATACACATTTGCTGCACCCAATGGGTCAGTTGCGTTGTTTACCGACATTACCTGAGAACTCATATCGTAATCGGTGTAGAAACGAATACCATTGTAGTTAGCGTTTGCACCCAACTTAATACCCGTATGGAATGCAATTCTTAAATCAGGGTATCTATAAGACCAACCACCACTTTCTCTATAAATAGCGTATGCAGTTGAACCACCAGATGACCAATACATACCAAATCCATCATCTGATGATACATCACCATCATTTCTTACCGAATTTGTCCGAATTACATTGAATCGAGATGTACTATTAGGGTCTACATAGTAATTAGTATCATTGGAATCATAGAAAATAGGTGCTCTGTGAGAACCGGCTGCAATACTATTACCACCAGTATCAATCCACCATCTAGCAGGGTAAGACCAACCAACACCAACACCATAGTGAGGGTTTTGGTTATTATCATACCAACCAATTGAGAATTCATTTGGGTTTCGGTTTGCGATACCCATATTCCACTTTCTATATCCACCGGCACTTAAATTACCCAACATCGATAACACAGCACCATGTGTAGTGTTACCATTATCAGCGTAAGCGTTGATGTATAAGTGTGGATAATATGGTGCGTTTACAAGTACCCCATATCTATTTGAATCCGAATAGATAGATGTACTTCCGTTAGTATAAGTAACTTCAGGACCAACCATCAATGAGTATCTACCAGCCGAACCAATTATGTTTACATGGTTCATTCTGGATAAGCCATCACCGTTGAAATAGTATCCAGTGTTGTGGTCATAGAAGATAGAAGCCCTTACTTGGTCTCTCATGTACACACCATACGATTGAGTTTCCAACTGATAAGTTCCATTGTGCATCAACTGAACATATGAGTTTCTATACATTAAGATAGCCCACTCATTTTCGTAATCGTTGTAGATACCAGCTGCGTTTGAATGGTCGTGCATAAACACCCAACCATTGTTGATTGAGTATCCACCCCATCCACCTCTCGTAGATGTAGTTACAACTGTACCATAATTACCACCTACAACATCTCTACCAACACCAAATTCATAAGTACCATTATCAGTATAGAAGTAAGTACCATTATCGTTTGCGTGTCTAATTGCCCAACTTCCACCAGCATCTAAGATACCAACCGAGTTTCCGTTATCTGCGTAGAAGTAACCTCTGATGTTGTTACCAGCGGTTGCCATTGCGATTTCAACAGTTGATTGTCCACCATAAACTCTCCATCTCCGGTTAGAATCAGAATACCAATGCATTCCAGTTGCTTGGTTATATAAACCTTCACCACTATTATCGTTTCTGAACCAGTTTCTTGCGTAGATTTCAGTTGCTCTTAAACCACTATTAAGGTTTGAGAAATCAGATGGGTCTACATAATAACCAGTGTTATTCAAATCATAGAAGATTGGTGCTCTCATACTAGCATTGTGGTACATTAAATCAGTACCAACTCTGAAGTATTCAGAACCATTCCGTAATGCTCTATATGAATATGAGTGGGATGATGCTAATCTAACATCAAAACCATAATCATAAGAATATTTGTCAACAATTATTGCCCAGTCATTATTTGAACCTTGAATCCAAAGTGTTGCATCATTACCAGATACTTGGTTTCCAGAAGAAACAAGTTCTAATCCATTCATTCTACTTCTACCATCACCATTCCAATAATAACCAGTATTACTTCTATCGTATATAATATTTGGTCGAATATCATTAAAATATGATACACCAGCAAAATCACCATAATAAGAAGTATTATTTCTATCGTAGAAAATATCAGCTCTTACATCATTTAAGTAGGATGTAGATGCTGGGTCTAAGTAGAAATCAGGATTGTTACTATCACGGAATCTATGTGCATTTAATTGATTATAGGTAGAATTATTACCCATAACACCACTACCCAATAACTGCCTTTCAACACCACCAGGATCAGATACACTATATTCAATACCACCAATACCATTGTTATTGAAGTTCATATCAGATGCAAATGATATTCTATAACGAACACCTTGCAATAGTTGCATATAGAACCAATAACCACCAGAGGCTAAATCTCTTGGTCCAGCTGAACGAACGAAGTATCCATAAGGATTTTGGTTTGCATTATATGAACCATGTTCGGTATAGAAATACCAAGCATTTTCTTGTCCACTATGCCATTCTCTAGAGTTTACAATATATCTAGCCGTACAACCACCATATGGGTTGTTACCATTATCATTAATTCTACGAGATATTGAGAATTCAACCGGAGAACCACCACCATTAAATCTACTAATACTAAATCTTACCCAAGCATATGAACCATTAAATGAACCAGGTACATCAATGTAATCTTCTCTATAATAAGTTTTATTTACCTGAAGTGCGTTCATTATAGATGTACTATCACCATCCCAACGATATGCCGTATTATTTCTATCGTAAATTATATTTGGTCGAATATCGTTAAAGTATGATGTACTAGCGAAATCACCATAATAAGAAGTATTATTTCTATCGTAGTAACGTGTTGCTTGTATAGCTCCACCAACATAAACATCGGATGTGTTATACCATGCTAAATAAATATTGTACCCACTCCGAGCATCCAAATGCAAGTTACCATTTGAAGTACTTACAGTTGCATGGTCTGTTGCTCCACCATTTCCACCTAGTCTCAGATAACGAGATGATGAGTTAGGTCCTAAGAATATTTCACCTCTACCTCTGAACGAAGTTCCGGTTGTATTTGGGTCAATGTAGTATCCAGTATCATTATAATCATAGTAAACTGTACCTCTAATATCGGAAGTGGTTATAATTCTACCACCACCCCAAGCTCCTCTAAATGAACCATTCTCCAAAATCAACATACCATGTGATGCTAAGTTTGAAGCTGCTCCACCCGCGTTTGGATGTGACCAAGCTATACCATAAAGATTACCAGTGGATGTTCCATTGTTTGGAAGTAAGTAAGCAGCACCCATTGAGAATACCGCCTGATAACGAGTAGATGTATAAGTACCAACAACACCCACACCATAATCATTAAATATAAGATTACCTCTCAATCTACCTGAAGTAGTTGAGTTATAATCCATATAATAATTGGTATCGTTTCTATCATAGTAAATTGGAGAATCCATTCTACCAGCTACCAATACCTGACCATCACCTCTAATAATTTGATTCCAACTACCACCAGTACCACCATCCCGGAAGGAAATATCCTCACCACCAGATGTTGCGATTACTAAGTGAGCATCATTACTTTCAGTTGCTTTAATGTATCCTCTGATGTTTCCAGACGAAGTAAACAACTGAATTTCTTGGTCATTACCCATATAAAGGGTATTTCTGAAATATGCGTTTCCTGATACATCTAATGGATATGCTGGGTTATCTCTATCACCAATTTGAACATATCCAGTGTCCGCATTTACTCTAAATGGAGTAAAGTAGTGTGTACCTCTTGGTGCCGAATAAACCGAAATACCAAATTCAGGTCCTTCAGATGTACCAGCACCAGGTCCAACATTGAATTTTCTCGCATATCCAGCATCGAAGTGAATTGATGCATCTTGAGTTCCATCATTTTGTCTGATAACCAATTGTGGCCATCCTCCTGTAATTACAAATGAACCATTATTACCATAAAGAGTAGCACCACTAGCAGGTTCTAAGTAATATGAGGTGTTATCTCTATCTCTAAATCGATGTGCATCGATATAGTTCATTTGAGATGTAGATGCAGGGTCAGTATAGAATGCCGTATTATTTGAATCATAATACCTAGTTGCATATAAATCACCAGTATTGTTATTAACACCATATGTTGCACTAACCAACATATTAACAGTTACTTTCTTACTACCAGTTGGTTCGGTTGAGTTAGTAATTGATGTTACTAAGTTTCTATCATCACCATTAGCATCTCTAACATGTACTGTAAATGAATTCCAATAAGATACTCTTGGCCACCAGAATGCAAGTGTTCCACCATTATTGAATATCTTCATTTGTGTAAATCCTGGCTTACCAAAATGAACACCACTATAATTGATGATGGTATTAGCATATAGGTAACCCTGTGCCATAAATGAGAATGGAGCATCACCACTGTAACTCTTACCAGTTGCTTCCAATACAAAGGATGCCCCATTTGTAGCCGATGATGGTATTGATGTTGATACTAATGTACCCGATGTGAAATCGGAACCAGAGTGTGTATATGTTCTTACATAGTGTCCTCTGAGTTGTAAGTCATAGAACCGTGAGTTTGAGTTAGGGTCCGCATAATATGCAGTATTATTCGTATCATAGAAGATTGGTGCTCTATGTGAACCAGCTGCAAAAGTGTTACCACTCATATCCAACTGCCATCTATTAGAAGCTGCACTCCAACCACCAATACGAATAACATTATCAGAATCAAGACCCATATTTACCGCGTAGTATCCACCTCTATGGAATGCGAATCCAGCACCAGCACCACCAGTAGAATATACCTGTAATCCGTTAGCAGATTCACTAGCAGTATTACCATATGAATACACATATAATGGGTATGTTTGGTTGGTAAATGCAGAACCTTGTCCGTTTACATTAATTACTGATAACTGAGATGTTGATGCTGGGTCTGCATAATATCCACTATTATTGTAATCTCTAAAGAGAGTACCTCTAACTTCTTCCGATGCAACAATACGAGATGAAATTGCTGCTCTAAACGAACCATTATTGATAATCAATAAACCATGGTCATTCAAATTGTTTGCCCCACCCAATGAACCTGCATTCGGATGCGACCAACCAATACCATACATATTAGCGGTTGATGTTCCAGCTGAATTTGGTCTATACGCTGAACCCATCGCAAATACAAGTTGTAATCTACTTGCAGAATAAGTACCAGTTACACCAATACCATAATTATTAAATGTATGATATCCATCTTGATTAGATTCATTCCATCGAGATGTACTATTTGGGTCTAAATAATATGCGGTATTATTTGAATCATATATAAATGGTGTACGGAATTGGTTAGGTGCATAACCATAACCACCTCTAGTTCCCAATTGTTCGGTATTATCCGCAAATAATTGTACATAGAATGCGTTTGATGTAGATGATGATGTATTGTGGAAGTGTGCAATATCATATGCTCCACTAGAACCACCTCTTAATCTTAAACCTTGTAAGGTATTCCAGAACATACCATCAAAACCACCACTACCAGCAGCACCTTTTGATGTTGGTCCACCATAATAATGATTCCAAAGAACATGGTTTGTATCAGTACCACCATTGAACCAAATACCATTATAAGAATAGTTTCTCTGTAATCTTAAACCATAAGTTCTAAGTTCTAAATCTCTGAATACAGATGATGAATTTGGTTCTGCAAAATATCCAGTATTATCAAATGAATAGAATCTATTGTAGTGGAAATCACCAGTTGAATAAAGGGTTTTGTTATTTCTTACTCTTAGGTAAGTACCATCGGTCATATACCAACCACCACCCCAACCAAAGCCAAGTTCTTCATCTTTTAAGAATGATGAAGTTCCTCTACCAAACACAATAGCATCATCATTGTTGGTCAATTGAATTGAGCCATTAATATGTACCCGATTATTGGTATTTGAACCAACCAATGGAGTATTATCATTTATAGTATAAGAAATGGAAGTTTGACCAACGATGAGCTGTCCTTGATTTACAGTATATGTAGCAGAATCACCCAAATATAATAAATCTGGGTCAGTTCCTTCATCCATTCTAAGAACTTGTCTACCACCTGCTACAATTTGGAAATCATCTGCACCTACAAACCGAATGTATGTATTTGTATCACCATTGTGATAAATGTATCCATCTACATATAAATTTGAGAATGTAGGAGAATCGGTAGTTCTAACCGCTTGGTTTAAGTAATCTGAGAATTGATATCCATCCCAAAGGTCAGCATCCAATCCAGAACCAGCACCATCCGAAGTTGAAGTCCAAACTTCTCTCCAACCGGGTGCATAACTACTACCTTGGTCATTATATATGAATACTTTACCAGCCGAACCACCAGTATTTGGTGCGATTGCTAATGCAGTAATATTACCCCTTGTTGAATCCGATGAGTTATCTGTCCAAGTTATCCAAGATGAACCCGCAGTTTCAGTAAATCTTCCAGCATCCGATAAGTCAAAGTTTCCAGCATAACTCCAAGAAGTTTTAAATACTGAAGTATATGAATCGAATGCCCCATCACTTTCCATTTCGGAAATCAATCCAGCAGTTGTAGCAGTACCAGTAAATGCCTGTGTTCCTAATGAGCGAATATGGTCTAATGGTGTATAAACCCCATCCAATATTTGGCTTCTGAAATGTGATGGAGTTGCTTTTCTAATATATCCATCATTTGTGTTTACATAGATGTCCGAAATAGTAGATGATGTGTTACCAGATGTTGTGTTAATCCAGCCAAAGTTAACATACCCATTAACATCGGTTCTTACTACTTTGTTTGCTTCGTTATTTCTACCTGTATGTAATTCTAAACCATCCAATAAATCTGCATCTAATCCAGAACCAGCACCATCGTTACCACTATGCCAAATCGTTCCATTGATATGCCCTTGATTTGAAGTAGTCATTGCTACCCAACCAACCGAAGACCAACTACTATTATCGGTTTTGTTTCTAATTTTAAATCCACGAGATGGAGTATTGTATTCAAACTCCATTTGGACAGTTCCAGTAGAACCACCAGCATTAGTTGACCATAAGATTGATGAATATCCACTATATCCTAAAGTTCTGAATCCGTTATCAGTATATGAATCTATACTAGCACCACTTCCACCAGATAAACTTCTGAAGAATGATGTATTTTGTTGTCCATCAAATAAATCAGCGTCTAATCCACTACCAGCACCATCATTTCCGCTATGCCAAATAGTATTTCCACCATAAGTAAGTGCACCTGTACCACTTCTACCCAATGCCGTATTATCTGATGAACCGAATACTAAATAACCTTGAGTTGCATCCTGAACACCAGTTATTTGAATTGTATTTCCTACATTCGTATCACCAAACCATGCATCATCACCAATTCTTATATTTGTACCATTTCCATTATTAGAAAGATATAACTGATTAAATGTTGGTGAATCGGATGTACGGATGTTTTGGTTCATTAAATAAACCTCAGTTGCACCCTGTCCAGTATCAATATCGTTTGCGTAAATTCTACCAGCCGCTTGGAAGTTAGTATCAGCATACCATCTACCACTTCCCTCATTCCAAATAAATTGACGAGTTGCCGAACCTCCCCTTAATATCTCAATACCAGCATTCTCAGATGGAGTACCTGATGTAAAGTTTGAATTAAGGGTGATAATATTATCAGCCAATAGGATGGTTTCCGTATTGACAGTTGTTGTTGTTCCAGTAACACTTAGGTTACCAGTAACAACTAAAGTTGTTCCATCGAAAGTAAGATTACTTTCAACAGTTGCGTTTGGTGCTGAACCATTTAGGGTAATCACACCATTATTTGTTGTACCTGTTAATGCTAATAATCCAGAAGAACCAGAGGAACCAGATGAGCCAGATGAACCACTACTTCCACTACTACCACTTGAACCTGATGAACCCGAACTACCTGATGAACCAGAACTTCCACTACTTCCAGAAGAACCCGAAGAACCAGATGAGCCTGAGGTACCTGATGAACCTGATGTTCCACTACTTCCACTACTTCCACTACTTCCAGATGAACCAGGTGCACCAGATGCACCATCATTACCACTACTACCTGAACTACCACTTGAACCAGATGAACCACTTGTACCAGAAGTTCCCGATGTACCAGAAGAGCCACTACTACCACTACTACCGCTTGAACCAGAAGAACCTGATGAACCAGAAGAACCAGAACTTCCACTACTACCCGATGTACCAGGTGTACCACCTTCACCACCAGCACCATCTCTACCAGATGTACCGGAAGAACCAGATGAACCTGACGAACCACTACTTCCAGATGAACCATCATCTCCATCAATACCAGAACTACCACTTGAACCAGATGAACCAGAGGAGCCGGATGAACCAGAAGAACCAGAAGTACCAGCTGAACCACCAACACCATCTTGTCCATCTACACCAGAAGAACCACTACTACCACTTGAGCCAGAAGAACCAGACGAACCAGAACTACCAGATGAGCCGGATGAACCCGATGAACCACTTACACCAGAAGAACCTGATGAACCACTTACACCAGAAGAACCTGAACTACCAGATGAGCCATCTGCACCATCTGCACCAGATGAGCCAGATGAACCAGAACTACCAGATGAGCCAGATGAACCACTACTTCCACTACTACCACTACTTCCGCTAGTTCCACTACTTCCACTACTTCCAGAAGAACCAGAACTTCCACTTGTTCCAGAAGTACCACTTGTACCAGAAGAACCACTACTTCCGCTGCTTCCAGATGAACCCGAAGAACCACTACTTCCAGAAGAACCACTACTACCGCTTGAACCAGATGAGCCAGATGAACCAGCAGAACCATCAGTACCACTACTTCCACTTGTTCCACTTGAACCAGATGAACCATCTATACCACTAGTCCCAGATGTTCCAGATGAACCAGAAGAACCTGAAGAACCCGAACTACCAGATGTACCACTTGTCCCAGAAGTACCAGCAGTACCAGCTGCAGGTTCCCAACCAGTTGAAGTGTATCTATAAATGTTGGTATCGGAATCGTTATAATACAATTGTCCGATTTGCCCACCAGATGGTTCTGAACTAAATACTGGAATTACTACCGAATCTTTAATTAAAACTGAACCTGTAAATTGGTGGGTATCTGAAGATTCATCACCAAACACATTTGAACCTGATGAGTAAATTACTGATGATGAAATAAATGTTGTTAATAATTCTTGTGAGGTAATTCTACCGGCTACCGATAAGTTTCTGTCAATACTAACATCTCTACCAACTGATAAATCATTATCAACTGTCAAATCCGTTTCTATGGTAGTTGAACCAGTTACTGTTAAATCATTGTTGATTGTTGTTTCTGCATCAATTACTAATCCGAAGTTTGGAGAAATTGCTGCTTGAGCTGAACCCGATTTGATTCTATTGATATCACCCAATGCCTCAGCAGGTACATTGAATAATCCACCACCATCACCACTAATAAATGCACCAGATATTTCACCAGTTGCATTAACATCACCATCGATGTTTGTAGTTACATTAATTTCTAAAGTTGTTCCATTGGATACGGATGCCGTTGCTGAACCTTCTGCAATTCTAGCAATATCACCAGTTAATGCAGTTGTGGGAATGTTGTTCAATTCTGAACCATCCCCTACAAAAGAACCGCTAAATGAAGATGCAGTTATACCATTCTCTACATTTAAAGATGTGTTAATATCAACCGAAGAAGTTGATATATTAATCTGCTCTACTCCCTGTACATCAATCGAAAGTAAACTTTGACTGACCTGATTGATTCCGTTTGGGTTCTTTCCTCCGTATTCCATTAACCTCTATTTATGATATCTCTAATACTGAAACAATAACATCTGCCGAATCAGTTACATTAGATGTTACCGTTATTAAGTCACTTGCTTCCAACACAACCTTTTGTTCTCCACCCACCAAAACAGCGGATGAACCTTGTGGGATTACAGCTCCCTTTACTAAATATTTAGTAACTCCAGCAGAACTATCAGTTATCTCCACATCTACATAAATATTTTGAGATACAATATTTGCCACATTTACACCAATCACAGTTGTTGATGTAGCGGCTGGGGTTGTGTAAACAACCAATCCACCAGTACTAGCAGGTCCTTTTATACTATTTTTAAATATATTTGCCATATTCTTATCCTAATGCTATTGAGAATGCCAAAGCCGAGTCCAATACATCTACACCATCTACTGTAAATGAATTACCAGAAGTAACATTTACCGAACCACTTATTTCAACCGAACCGCTATTGATGATATTTACACCACTACCAGTATTGGAAGTACCAACTGTTAAGGTTTCCCTAACTATTAAATCAGTAAACTCAGCTTGTTCAACCGTAATATCTCCAGTAAATGAACCAGTAACTGAACCACTAAATGAACCAGTAAATGAACCACTCAATTCAGCGTATGCCGAAGGAGCTTGTGTAATCGAACCGGAAAAACTTGGGCCGTCTATTCTCATTGATAATTACCTTTTGTTAGGTATAAATATTAAAGAATTATCTTTTAACCTCTCAAGGCTTAGTTGGCCAACTAATATCAAATGGATTGGGTTGATTTGTTATATTTCTAAGTTGTTGTCTGTAAGTTTGCCACTCCGTTAATGTTGAACCAGTGACTGGTGAATCTTGGAATTGTGTCCAATCGCATGCTGATAAGAGTTGATTTCTTTCTTCTCTAATTTCTTCCCACTTTATTTCTTTTCTTGTGTTAATTGTTGTTTCATCCGCATCAGTTATTTCATAAGTTTGAATATATACTGAACCAGATAGTGTAGGAGTTACCTCCACAACATCTTTGGTATAATCATCATCATACCCAACATCCACCAATTCAACTTTATAAACACCAAATGTTTCCAATAAAGAATCCGAAATAATAGTTGGAAAACTAATATTTTTATTTTCGGATTTTAATTGTTCAACCGAATATGGATAAGTAATATTTGAACCTGAAACTTTTAAGTACATAATCTTTTAAGTAAATGTTGGTGGTATTGATGCGAAATTAGTTAAACCTGTACAAAATGCGAAACAATCAGTACCTGTTGGTGTTGGTGTTCTTTGCCAAATTTCATTTCCACTTAAATCTTGTGGAGTACTACCACCCAATTGATTTACAGTAGTTGCCATATTAAATGAATTTGCAAATGTTGTAACCGATTGATTATATGTAAAGAAATTTGATGGAATAGAAGTTACCTTACGGCAGTTTCTGAAAACTGATTCAAAGTTTACAACTAAAGTATTATTATCAAATAATCCAGATGGGATTGATGTTAAATTTAAACATGCGTTAAATGTACCAGAAAATGCAGTTACCAATGTATTATTATCAAATAATCCAGATGGGATTGATGTAATACCTTGACAGAATACGAATGTGTTAATAAAAGTTTTAGCGTTTGAGGCATAATCAAATAATCCATTTGGAATATAACTTATGCCAGTTTGTCTGAATGTTGAATCAAAATTAACAACAGTATTTAAACCCTCATTCAAAGTTGCATTATTTGAGCCATCATTGGGTAATGATGTTAAATTAGTACATCCATAAAAATCAATTTGTTGAAAATCAACTTGCCCCCAATCATCAACAGAACGATATAAAATTCTATAAGATGAGTTGTTTACATTGAAAGCTGGGCAGTATCCATTTACTATAATTTGATATGTACCAGCAGATGAATATGTGTGAAACCTACTTACGGAATTTTTAGTGGTAATTGTAGTAGTACCTCCACCATCACCCCAGTCCACAGTTATATTTGGATTAGGTAATGTACCCACATTGATGGGTAATTCAAACTGAGTGTTTGATGTTGTGGTTTGTATTGTAAATTTAAAAGGTCTCACTTGTCCTGCTTCTATTGATAATAATCTTCTTGCTATACTCATAATTCATAACTCATTAACTTATATTGTTAGCACTTAGGAATCCATAATATGTTGTCCCTCCATCATAAGTATAGAATACCAAAATATCCTTACCTCCAGTAGTCAATGTTGGAGCTGCACCATTTGCCCATTCGATTGTGCCTGGCCAATTTACTGTTGCACCTGGTCCACCATCTTCCATCACCAATGTGAATCCAATTGAACGAGGACCTGTTGGTGCGTTGGAAATTGTAATTGTAATATTTCCAGTTCTATTAATTCTGAAGTTGTTAGCGGTTGCTAAGTTGATATTAGTTGTGCCAGTAGAGTTTCCAATGTTATTGTAATTCTCATGGAATCTCGTAGAGAATGTTGCATCACTTACATCTAAATCACCAGTTACATCTAATAAGTTTCCATCGAAAGTTAAATTAGTTTCAGCGGTTGCAGTTCCATCACCATCAGCAGTGATAACTCTATTATTACCATCACTATCTAATTGTAAGAATCCGCTTGTTCCACTACTACCAGATGAGCCAGATGAACCAGCCGTACCAGTAGAACCAGATGAGCCAGCTGAACCTGTTGTTCCCGAAGTACCAGCCGAACCATTTGAACCATCAATACCTTGCGTTCCAAAGAAAGTACCATCTATACCAGATGTACCAGAAGAACCTGATGAGCCAAATCCACTTGTACCAGACGAACCCGATGAACCTGAGGTTCCCGATGAACCACTTGAACCAAAATATGTTCCATCTAATCCACTTGTACCAGAGGTACCCGAAGTACCATGTGAACCCAAACCAGAAGTACCAGAAGAACCACCAAGACCACTTGTCCCAGAAGTTCCAGATGAACCACTACTTCCAAAGAAAGTACCATCCAAACCTGATGTTCCAGAAGTACCATGTGAACCCAATCCAGAAGTACCACTACTACCACTTACACCCGAAGTACCAGAAGTACCGGATGAACCAAAGAATGTACCATCCAAGCCGCTTGTTCCAGAAGTACCACTTGTTCCATTTGAACCTATACCAGAAGTACCCGAAGAGCCACTACTTCCACTCGTTCCAGATGTACCATTACTTCCGAAGAAAGTACCATCTCTACCCGATGTTCCAGATGTACCAGCTGTTCCACTTATACCTGAAGTACCCCCACTACCAGCCGTTCCACTTATTCCAGATGTTCCAGAAGTACCAGCGGTTCCCGAAGAGCCAAAGAATGTTCCATCTAAACCTGATGTTCCAGATGTACCAGCCGTTCCACTTACACCACTTGTACCATTAGAACCGCTTTCTCCAGAAGTACCATTAGTACCAGAAGTACCACTACTTCCAAAGTAAGTACCATCCAATCCAGAAGTACCACTCGTACCCGATGAACCAGAACTACCACTTGTACCAGCCCCACTTGTACCAGATGTACCATTTGTACCCGAAGTACCACTACTACCAAAGAATGTACCATCTACCCCACTTGTACCAGATGTACCAGTTGTTCCAGATGAACCACTTGTACCGGCTCCACTTGTCCCAGAAGTACCGGCCGTACCACTGCTTCCGAAGAATGTACCATCTACACCAGAGGTACCTGAAGTTCCATTTGTGCCCAATCCAGAAGTACCAGATGAACCACTAATACCACTTGTCCCAGAAGTTCCAGATGAACCGAAGAATGTTCCATCTAAACCTGATGTACCACTTGTACCAGACGAACCAGTACCACTTGTCCCAGAAGTACCAGAAGAACCAATACCACTTGTACCCGATGTTCCACTAATTCCAGAAGTACCAGTCGTACCACTACTTCCGAAGAATGTTCCATCCACACCACTTGTCCCAGAAGTACCAGTTGTTCCAGATGAACCAGATGAACCACTAGCACCATCAACACCAGATGAGCCTGAGGTTCCAGAACTTCCAAAGTAAGTACCATCCAATCCAGAAGTACCACCTGTACCTGAAGTACCATTTGTTCCTACTCCAGATGTACCACTACTACCACTTATACCACTTGTTCCAGATGAACCAGAAGTACCATCAACACCAGAAGTACCGGATGAACCACTAATCCCAGATGTACCCGAAGTTCCTCCACTACCATTTGTACCACTTAACCCAGATGTACCCGAAGAACCACCAGTGCCTGAAGTACCATTTGAACCACTTGTTCCAGAAGTACCACTACTTCCTTCAGCCGAAGTTCCAGATGTACCTGAAGTTCCATTTGTACCATCTCTGCCACTTGTTCCAGAAGTTCCTCCACTTCCACTTGTCCCAGCAGTACCAGATGAACCTTCAGCAGATGTACCTGAAGTACCATAAGAACCAGTTGTTCCAGAAGTTCCTGATGTGCCACCAGTTCCAGCTGTACCAGATGAACCCGAAGAACCATCTACCCCACTTGTTCCAGATGTACCTGAAGTACCATAAGAACCAGTTGTTCCTGATGTTCCACTACTACCACTACTGCCGCTTGTTCCAGATGTTCCATTTGAACCACTTGTTCCAGAAGTACCCGAAGTTCCGCTAGTTCCAGAAGTTCCAGCGGTTCCAGTTGAACCTGAAGTTCCTGAAGTTCCGCCTGTCCCAGATGTTCCCGATGTACCAGCTGAACCTCCACTACCACTTGTCCCAGAAGTACCAGAAGTTCCTGATGTTCCGAATGAACCAGTTGTTCCCGAAGTACCAGAAGTTCCCGATGTTCCACTTGTCCCAGATGTCCCAGAAGTTCCCGATGTACCCGATGTACCACTTGTCCCAGATGTTCCTGAAGTTCCAGTAGTTCCGCTTGTTCCACCAGTTCCAGAAGTTCCGTTTGTACCAGATGTACCACTTGTCCCAGCTGAACCCGATGAACCTCTCTCACCACTTGTTCCAGAAGTTCCCGATGTACCACTTGTCCCTGCGGAACCCGATGAACCCGATGTTCCAGAAGTACCAGCGGAGCCGGAAGAACCTTGTGCACCACTTGTACCACTACTACCAGATGAACCAGATGAGCCTGAAGTTCCTCCACTACCACTACTACCAGATGAACCTGATGAGCCCGATGTACCAGAAGTACCACTTGTTCCGCTTGTTCCGCTTGTACCAGAAGTACCACTACTTCCACTACTACCGCTTGAACCAGACGAACCTGAAGTTCCTCCACTACCAGAAGTACCAGATGAACCTCCACTACCAGAAGTACCAGATGAACCAGATGAACCACTTGAACCTGATGAACCAGAAGTACCAGAAGTTCCACCCGAACCAGAAGTTCCGGATGAACCTCCACTACCAGATGTTCCACTACTTCCACTTGAACCAGAACTTCCGCTTGTACCGCTTGTACCGCTTGTACCAGAAGTACCACTTGTACCCGATGTTCCGCTTGTACCAGAAGTACCACTTGTCCCAGATGTACCACCACTTCCAGATGTACCGGATGTTCCACTACTTCCACTTGAACCAGAAGAACCACTACTTCCACTTGTTCCAGAAGAACCACTACTTCCACTACTTCCAGAAGTACCACTTGTCCCAGAAGTACCACTTGTTCCAGATGTTCCAGAAGTACCGCTTGTTCCGCTTGTACCAGAAGTACCACTTGTCCCAGATGTACCACTTGTCCCAGAAGTACCAGTTGTTCCACTACTTCCACTTGAACCAGAAGAACCAGCCGAACCTGTTGTTCCACTTGTTCCAGAAGTTCCTGATGTACCAGAAGTGCCGCTAGTTCCAGAAGTTCCCGATGTTCCAGAAGTGCCGCTAGTTCCCGATGTTCCAGACGAACCAGATGAACCTCCACTACCAGAAGAACCTGAAGTACCACCAGTTCCAGAAGTACCACTAACTGCGGTTACAGGTCTTGTCTCTACTCTATTGGTAGATGTATTAAGTACTAAAACAGTATCCGATGTACCTTCAGGTAATCCATCGAAGAATACACTACCAGTTACACCCAAACTACCAGTGATTAAGAAACTACCAGAGAATACACCAACACCATTTTTAGGTAAGAAGTTTTCTCCAACAAAATCACCAGCATTTAATGCGAATGAAGCAGTTTGTGCATAAGATGCTGAAAGTACAGTCATCGATGCCGTTTGTGAGTTTCTCACATAATCTTCCGCAGATACAGCATTGATAGCGTAAGATGCTGAAAGTGCGTATGATGCTGATAAAACAGTCATCGATGCAGTTTGGTCAGTTCTTACGAATAAATCAGTATTAAAATCACCAGCGTTTATTGCGAATGATGCGGTTTCAGCATAAGATGCTGAAAGTACAGTCATCGATGCCGTTTGTTCACTCTTAATATATTGTGATAAGTTTCCAATCTCAGCAAGAGATTCTGAACTAAATCCTAATAAGTTTGATGCAGTTGCTGCGTTTTGTGCAAACTCAGCGTATGATGCTGAAAGTACTGTCCCCACTACATCATCACCCTTTGTAAACCCAGCTAATCTACCACCAGTACCAATTACCGCATGTCCACTTGTCAATCCACTAAATGTTACTCTAACCGATGAACTATCAATTGATTCAATGGCTTGTGGAATGATTTGTCCGTTGGAACCAGTTTCATAAATCTGAACTACTGGGTAATCTAAACTAAAATTGTGTTGGAATGTTACTTGAGTTACATTCTCAAATGGGAATAACGCTGTATCACCAAATTGGGATACAGGTCTAAATTTGTTTGCATCTGAATCAAATACTAAGATATCTAAATCTTCAGGTATATCAATACCTTGGTTTTCACCCTGATATGGTCCTACAAATGATGAAGTAATTCTTGGTGTAAATACTTCAGTAGTTGCTGTTATAATTGATGCTGATAAATTACCATCAATAAACACATCACCAATAAATGTTGAGCCACTATCAATAGAATCTACTCTAAAACCATAGGCAGGATTTGTAGATGCAGTTACCGAACCACTAAGGATTCTACTTTGGTCTAATCCAACGATTGCATCTGCAGGAATGTTAAATAATCCCTCACCACTACCACTAAAGTACCCACTTCCAGATGGTATTGTTGTGTTCCCACTAATAAATAAACTACCAGTAAATGTAGAACCACTAAGTGGAGAATAAACAGCGAATCCATATTCAGGATTAACAGAGGCAGATATGGCACCAGATACAATTTGTGGTAATTCTAAGTCTACTAAAGATTCAGCAGGAATGTTAAATAATCCACCACCATCACCTACGAATAATGTACCACTAATTGAAGAGTTTACAACAAAACCCAAATTAGGGTCAACTGATGCGGTTACAGAGCCAGAATTGATTCTACTTAATTGTAAATCCTCAAGTGCATCCAATGGAATGTTATATAATCCGCCACCATCACCTTGATAAAGGGATGCTGATATTGATTCCGAAATAAATACAGAACCACTAAATTCCGAAATAACCGAACCACCAACATTATCAAATACTCTGAAGTATCCATCTTCCGAAACCGATGCCGATACTGAACCTGTGAAGATTTTTGATGAATCAATTGCTAAGTTAGCAATATCAATATTTGTAATACCACTACCATCACCAGTAATAATTCCACCAACAGTTAATGATTCCGATACATTAAGAGAGCCACTTAAAGATGTAAGTACACTTCCAGTAATTCCCGTATCAAATACTTTAAATTCACCATCAGGTGAAATTGATGCAGTATATGAACCAGTTGCTAAACGAGCGGTATCAAATGATAAGTTGGCAATTGAAATGTTTGTTAATCCACTACCATCACCACTAATTATACCATCAACAACATCAAATGAACCAGTTATTAATACCGAACCAGTAAATACAGAACCACTAAGTGGTGAGATTACTACAAAAGTATCTCCACTAGCTACCGAAGCTGTTGCCGAACCACTTGCGATAAGAGGAGCAGCTGCCGCTTGTACATTATCAAGTTGTGAACCATCACCTACGAAGAATCCCGCAGTTACAGTATCTTGAACTTTAACTGAACCAGTAACTACTAAGTTAGTACTACCAGTATTATATCCAATGGTTGTACTACCACTTACATCAACATTACCAATAAATCTAGAACCACTGTTAAGTGCAGTTACAATAAATGTATCACCACTTTCAACTGAAGCTGTTGCCGAACCACTAGCAATTACAGGTGATAAATCAGCCTGTATGTTTCTTAGTTGAGAACCATCTCCAGCAAATGAACCACTAAATGAACCACTTGCTTTGTTTACTATTAATTCATTTGATGTGATAGTTTCAGTAACATCTAAACTACCAGTAATATCTACATCACCAGTAAATATATTTCTTGTTATTTCAGGTTTAGAGTTGTAAACTAAAATTGCACCACCATAGGAAGCTGTTTCTTCCGAATAGTAATATAAAGTATTTGGAGTACTACCAGTTGGTATGAAACTTAGGAATGCACCACTATTACCCGGCAATACACTACTTGATACCACAGCTGTGGTATATTCCAAAGTACCTCCATTATGAATTCCATCAGAAACTGTTGATAATCTTAAAGTGTTTCCAATATTAGTACTATCCGATAAATTAAAATAATAAGATGTGCCCTTTACAACTTTTAATATTTTTTGTGATGTACCATCTACCACAAATTTACTTTGAGATACAATTACCGAATGTGAAACCGGTAATGTTTCGTAAATAACAGATGATGATACATTTAAACCACCACCAACTACTAAATCACCATCAATAGATGCTGAAGTATTTACATTAAATCCGTATGATGGGTCAGTTGATGCAGTTACACTACCACTAGCAATGAAAGTTCTTCTAACAACATCTTCCGCAAGTGCGGTAAGTGGAATATCAAATAAGTTAGCACCACTACCACTAAACGAACCACTAAATTCAGTTGCTCTTACAATGGTTGTATCAATATCACCAGTTGTTGAAAGTGAACCAGTTATTTTTTGATTTCCAATTACATTAACTGAACCAATTAGTGTATGTGGGATTTCATCTTCATATATTTCTTCAACTAAAGAAATAGAATTACCCATCGTTGAGTGGATACTACAATTATAGTAAAGAGTTACACTACTACCAGTTGGAGTAAATGTAAATGAACCACTATCAGTACCATTAAATCCGTCTATCTGAGAACCAGTAATTACACCTGTTAAAGTTGTACCTGGTACGGATTTGATGTAGAACGGATGCCCTTCTGCATCTATGTTGAATGTATAGGTTACATTTTTAACTAAAGTTAATGTAGGGTCATTTCCATCGATTGCCCCACTAAATACATAATCAGATGAACCATTGTTTGCAATGTCAAATGTGGTTAGTAGAGAACCAGTTGGAATTACTGCTTGCGATGATGATGCTATTAAACTACCACTTGTAGTTATACCCCCATCAAATCTACCAGTTGAATTTACTTCAAATCCCCTATTCGGGTCAACCGAAGCAGTTACACTACCACTTACAATTCTAAATGCCTCTTCAGTAATTGCAGATAGTGGAATATTAAATAGAGATTCACCACTACCACTAAAGATAGATGCGGATGTTGTCCCAATTACATTTAAATCACCCTCAATAGATGATGATGTATTTACTACAAATCCTAAGTTTGGTGAAATGGATGCAGTTGCTGAACCACTTGCTATTCTAGCAGCATCTTCAGAAAGTGCTGATTGTGGGATATTAAATAAGTTCTCACCACTACCACTAAATGCATACCCACTACTTAATTGTACACTACCACTAACTTCAATTGAACCACTAAATATAGACCCACTACCAACAGATATTACTCTAAATAGTTCATCCTCAGTAGATGCAGTTACTGCACCACTAGCAATTAATGGTGAATTATCTGAAAGGGCTGATTGTGGAATATTAAATAATCCAGAACCATCTCCTACAAATCCACTTGATGTAATAAAACCACTAGCGGATATATTACCATATACTTCAGTTTCACCAAATAATTTTTGAGTATCACTTCCACTATCATCACCGAATATGTTTGAACCAGATGAGTAAATAATAGATGATGAAATGAAATCTACATAAAGTTCTTGTGCGGTAATCCTACCACCTACAAATAAATCATTATCAACAGTTAAATCACCCTGAATTGAACCAGAACTATTAACTACAAATCCAAAGTTTGGAGAAACCGATGCGGTTACTGAACCACTTGCTATCCTATTTGCATCCTCAGAAAGTGCTGATTGTGGGATATTATTAAGTTGTGAACCATCACCAGCAAATGAACCACTAAATGAACCAGTAAATTCATCGGCTGTTATTTTTTTAGCTTCTAATGATTCTGATACAAATACACTACCACTAAATTCTGATTTTACAGAACCAGTTGAATATACCTTAAATATACCATCAGTTGAAACTGATGCGGTTACTGAACCAGTTGCAATTAGATTTGAAATAAGTGCATCATCGGTTAGTGCTGTTCTTGGGATATTGAATAAGTTAGCACCACTACCACTAAATGATGAACCACTGTTAATTTCTACATTTCCACTTACAAATAATGAACCACTCAATTCAGTTGTTACAGAACCAGTACCCTGTACTCTAAAGAATCCATCAGTTGAAACCGATGCGGTTACTGAACCTGTTGTAATTAAGTTTGAAAGAAGTGCATCCTCAACTAAGGCTGAACGAGGTATGTTAAATAGGTTTTCACCACTACCACTAAAGAATGAACCACTACTTAGGAAAACACTACCACTAAAAGTAGAACCACTTAATTCGGATACTACAACGAATCCATCATTAGGGTCAACCGATGCGGTTACCGAACCAGTTGCTAATCTTCCAGCTTGAACAGATAATAGAGATTCGATTGCGTTTTGAGCTTCATCTGAGAGTGCTGAGAATGGTATATCAAATAATTGTTCGCCACTACCACTAATAAATGAACCACTAGCTAAGAATATCGAACCACTAAATGTAGAACCACTATCTTCCGAAATTACCACAAACCCAGCATTAGGGTCAACTGATGCAGTTACTGAACCACTTGTGATTCTATTAATTTCAAAAGCAAGTGCTGATTCTGGGATATCAAATAACCCTAAACCACTACCACTAAAGAATCCACTTCCAGATGGTATATTCACACTACCAGTTACATCAACCGAGCCAATGAATGTTGAACCACTCTCAACGGAAGTTACTACAAAGCCATCTTCAGGTGTAACCGATGCAGTTACTGCTCCACTTACAATTCTATTCGAAAGAAGAGCATCTTCAGTAAGTGCTGCTCTTGGAATATTAAATAAGTTCTCACCACTACCACTAAAGAATGAACCAGATGATAAGAAAATTGAACCACTAAAGGTTGAACCACTATCTTCTGAAATTACTACAAATCCTTCATTTGGAGATACAGATGCCGTTACACTACCACTTGTAATTCTATTGATTTCAAATGCTAAAGCGGCTTGTGGGATATTAAATAAATTTTCACCCGAACCACTAAAAGCAGAACCACTATTTAATTGTAAATTTCCACTTACAAATACACTACCACTTAATTCGGTTGTTACAGACCCAGTTCCAAATACTCTAAAGAATCCATCCTCAGATACAGATGCAGATACTGAACCAGTAGTGATTAAATTTGATAATCTAGCATCTTCGGTTAATGCCGAACGAGGGATATCAAAAAGATTAGCACCACTACCACTAAAAGCAGAACCGCTATTAAGTTGTACACCTCCACTTACAAATACCGAACCACTAAATTCAGATGTTACCGAACCAGTTCCAAATACTCTAAAGAATCCATCTTCCGAAACAGATGCTGTTACACTACCCGTTGTAATTAAATTTGAAAGAAGTGCATCTTCAGTAAGTGCTGATTTTGGAATATTAAATAGATTTTCACCACTACCAGAGAAAGATGAACCACTAATAAGTTGAACATTCCCACTAACAAATAGTGAACCGCTTAATTCAGTTGTTACTGAACCCGTAGATTGCACTCTGAAGAATCCATCGGTTGAAACTGATGCAGTTACCGAACCCGTTACAATCAATGGTGATTGTAATGCATCAGGTGCTAATGCAGAACGAGGTATATCGAATAACTCAGCACCACTACCACTAAATACCGAACCACTACTTAGTTGAATACTACCACTAAATATAGAACCACTTTCAACCGAAGTTACAGTAAAGACATTATTTTCAGTAGATGCCGTTACAGCCCCACTAGCAATTAATGGAGAATTATCAGAAAGTGCAGATTGAGGAATATTAAATAATGCCTCACCACTACCACTAAAAATAGATGCTGAAATTATGTTTGCTTCTATACTTTCAGATACAAATACAGAACCCGATATTGTTGTATTTCCTAATATACCAACTCCACCAATAATACCAACTGAACCAGTAATATTTGTATTACCATCTACGGTCAATGAACCAGTCATTTCAACCGAACCAGTGAATATTTGTCTATCGGTTAATTCATCACCAAAAATGTTTGAACCTGTGGAGAAAATAATAGAAGATGAGATAATTTCAACAATAATCTCTCTTGCTACAATACGATTATCAACAATTAAATCACCAGTAATTCTTGCAGTACCATCTACATCAATATCACCAAAGAATGATGCTGATGTGTTTACTAAGAATCCCGTATTTGGAGCGATGGAAGCGGATACCGAACCACTTCTTAATTGTGGTACATCTGGGAGGTTGTTTAATTCAGAACCATCACCAGCAAAAGAACCACTAAATGAACCACTAAATTGGTCTAATTGAAGTGTAGTAACGAATAAACGATTACCATCCGCATCAGAAGCAACTAATGCGATTGAGCCCGATGAAATAGAACCACTCTCAGGAACACCTAAGTTTGGCTCTGCTTCATTTAATCGTAGATATTCATACCTGTCCTCCGAAACATCGGTAGGTCTTACTACTTTAACCTTTCCGCTTAATAATTGGCTCATTTACTACCTTAGTTATTAGTATATAATTATTCATTAGCACTTTCAAGAATCGATAATATCACCGTTAAATCGGCTGAACCCGACATAATTAATGAAAAATCTTGCTCCAATACTAACTTACCTGCCACAATGGGAGATAGTGAATCGCCAGCTGGTATAGTTACTCTTGTTATCAAATCAATAGGAGATTGTAAAACTCTTGTTGGATTTGAAATTGTTTCCGATATAGCATTGAATAATTCCAAAGAAGCAGTAATTGAACCACTTTCAGCAATTAATGTATTATCGAACGATTGAGTGTAATTATCATTGTAAATTCTTGATATATCAACTGAACCAGTTATTGATTCATTAATAAGTATTTGTTGAATCATTTTATTCGCATAATCAATCGCTTGATATGATGCTGTGTAATAATCATCAGGTATTAAAATTTCTCCATTTTTGTTATAGTATGAAAGTGCTGCTTTTCGTGATTGTAAAGTTCCACCCTCAATTAAATCATCCTCAACACCATTTACAGCCGTTCTAACATATCCTTCAAAAAATGAAGAAGTAAAACTAAATGGTAGAATTTGTAAATTATTTTGAAAATTTATATAAGCTGAGGCTTCTTTTTCAATAAAAGTTTGATTTTTTGCAATTAAAGCAGATGCACTTATAAAACTACCACTATTGATAATATCATCAACTTGCGGTGTTGGTAATTCCCTATTACTTGTAATTTTCATAGTAATTGGTGTATTTGTAGTACCAGTATTAGTTACCTGTGCTGATAATAAGATTGTAGAAACTCCAGTTGGAGTAGTATATACAATATCATCATCACCAGTTAGAGTGGTAAGTACCGATTTAAATGAGTTTAGTGCAATTTGTTCTGCCATATCTTTATCTTTTTCCTATATAAATATCAAATTTTTTAATCTTGAAGTGCCAATGAGAATGGTGTTACTAATGAGAATAACGATTTAGAGAATGTTCTACCTTCTAATGTACCAGTTGCCTGTTTAATTATAAGTCCAGCACCAATCTTAAAGTCACCAAGTTCGTTACCAGAAGTAAAGAATACTCTACCACCAGCTACTTCTACAATTTCTTTATTAGGGTCTGGGATACCATCACCACCTTGGTTAGGAGGTAATGCTTTATAAGTTACACCAGCACCAGCATATGAGAAATCATGTCCAGTTGTAATAATTAGAGAACCAAATTCTTCAACAGGACCCTGTCTAGCCACAAATTGGAATTGTGTTCTTAAATATCTATTTGTATTTGCGGTTTCATACTTTTGTTCATTTACAACAACAGCTGCACTTCCATACACACCAGTGTAATATGATTGGGCTGCTCTTATACTTCTTTCATTACCACCATAGATAATATCAGTTGCAATAGCATCTACGATGAAACCAGTATCTCTATAACATTTTTCCTCATTATATATAAAATCAGGGAATGCTGCGTTTGTATATGTAATTGCTTTACCTTGTAAATCTTTTTTGGCCGCTCTAAGTGCATTTGCTCCATTTCTATTTAATAAGAATGGGAATACTAATTGAGTTTGTTTAATTACCTTTTCACTCAATCCTTTAGCGAAATCAATACCATCGGTTGTTTGTGGTTTTTGTTCCGTTGTTGCGATTGAAGGAATGTAGTAGTAGAAAGTACCAGCTTGAACTGCTCTTTCGTTACCACCATATTTCAAGTCGGTTGCCACAGCATCAATGATGTATCCCAAATCTCTACTACAACTTACTTCATTGTATTGGAATTCACTCCAAGAAGAAGATAAGTAAGCAATCGTTTCTTTCTGAATGAAAGTTGTGTTGTTTCTTAATAAATCAATACCATTTAATGTTGCCGTTGATGGAGTTGTGTATTCTAAGTTTTGAACCACATTTTGTGCAGTTCCATTTGCGAATCTGATTCCATCCACAGTTGGGTCTAATTGGTTAGCTTCAGATGGTACACCAGCTACGGTTGCTCTTGATGGATATCTCCAATAGAACAATCCTGCGGTTGTACTTCTTTCGTTACCACCATAAAGTAAATCAGTTGCTGCAGCATCTACAATGTATCCAGTATCTCTTCTACACTTATCCTCATTGTAAACCACATTACTCCAAGAAGATGAGATGAATTCGATAGTTTCGTTTTGGATGAAACTTCTATTGTTTCTCAATAATTCAACCGATGCGGATACTTCAGAAGATGCGGTAGTGAAGGTTGTGTTCTCCATTACTTTTCTAGCCAATGTTCCAGCGTAGTTGATACCATCGATAGTTTGAATTAACTGAGAACCAGTTGCTTCAGATGGGTATAGGTAATAGAATTCACCAGCGGTTCTACTTCTTTCAGTTCCACCATATAGGAAATCAGTTGCCACTGCGTTGAGGATGTAACCCACATCTCTACTACAACTAGCTTCGTTATAATCGAAATCACTCCAAGAAGAAGATACATAAGCGATTACTTCGTTTTGGATAAATTCTTTATTATCTAAGATTACTCTATTTCCAGCTACTCTTTCAGCAGATGCGGTTACAAATACTTCGTTTTGTACCAATTTACTTGCCACATCACCAGCGTATTTGATACCAGTTATAGTTGGTTCTAATTCTGAAGTTGTTGCGTTAGATGGGAATTTGTAGTAGAATTCACCAGCAATCTTACTTCTTTGGTTACCACCATAAAGTAAATCGGTTGCTACTGCATCTACAATATATCCTACATCTCTCTTACAAGTTTCTTGGTTATATTCAAATCCTTCCCAAGACGAACTTAGGTATGCGATTGATTCCGATTGGATAAAGTGTTTGTTACCTCTAATCAATGATACAGATGCTGATATCTGAGTTGTTGGGAAATCAAAGGTTACGCCTTTCACAATTTGTTCTGTCAATTGGTATGCGTAATTGATACCATCAAATGTTTGCATTCTTTGTGAACCAGTTGCTTCAGATAATTTAGTTGCTCTATAATACTCTCTAGCATTTGTAGCTGATGCGGAAACTGAATTATGTAATAAATCGGTTGCAACACCATTTACAATAAATCCTACATCTCTAGCACATTTAACATCATCGTATTCAAATCCAACCCAAGAAGATGAGATATATTCTACAACTTCCGCTTGAATGAATGGTACACTTGCAGTAATCAATCCGTAAGCAGTTACGATGTTTGAACTTGTCAATGGAGAACCATACGCCGATGCGGTTGGGGTTGAACCCGTTCCATTTAAGATTGCATCCGATACAATTGCGAACGAAGATGAAATTGTGTTAAGAACTGAAATATCAGTTACACTACCACCAGTTGCAGGTGAGAATGAAGTTACTTTGATTCCATTATCGGTATTCAAACTTCCAGTTGGAACAAATAGAGTTTCTTTATCAATGATTTTCTCACTTAAATCTCTAGCGTAGATTAGTGCATCAACAGTTTCGGTTAATTGGTATCCAGTTGCCTGAGATGGGAATCTATAATAGAATTCACCAGCAGTTAATGCTCTTTGGTTACCACCCCATCTTAAATCAGTTGCCACCGCATCTACGATGAATCCAGTATCTCTTCTACAACTTGCTTCGTTGTAATCTAAGTTTGGATACTTAGCGTTTACAAATGCAATAGTTTCGTTTTGGATAAATCCTCTATTCAATCGAAGTGCATCGTACACATATTCAACTTCCGAAGATGCGGTTACGAATACCGAACCACTAACCACTTCAGTTACCATATTTTGAACGAAATCGATTGCAGTTACCGTTGGGTCTTTTTGTTGAGTTGCTGAAGGTACACCACCTACGATTGCCGAAGATGGATATCTATAATAGAAATCACCAGCGGTTACACTTCTTTCGTTACCTCCGTAAAGTAAATCAGTTGCTACCGCATCTAAGATAAAACCAACATCTCTCTTACAAGTTACGGAATTGTAATCAAAATCACTCCAAGATGAAGAGATGAATGCGATTGTTTCTTCTTTGATGAATTCTTTGTTGTTTCTAATCAATTCTACTGAAGCAGAAACCGCTTGTGAAGAAGTTACATAAGTATATCCTCTTACGATGTTCTCAGCCATTCTACCAGCGTATTTAATACCATCTAAAGTTGGTACTAATTGTGCGGATGATGTTGGTGATGAACTACCACTTACAATTGCTGCAGATGGGAATTCATAGTAGAACTTACCATTTACAACTGAAGCAGAAAGTGAGTTATGTAACATATCCTCTGCTGCGCCTGAGATAATCAATCCAACATCTCTACTACAACTTGCTTCATTATAATCCAAATTACTCCAAGAAGAAGATAGGTAAGCGATTGTTTCCGATTGAATAAACGGAATGTTTAACTTTAATAAGTTATAAGCTGCGATTGTTTTTGGTGCATCAGATGCATCACCATAATCTTCAATAGTTGGTAATGAACCAGTACCATTTTCCACAATATCAAGAACAACTGCTATTGATGATGAAATCAATCTTTGTTGTAATCTATCACCAAAACTAGCTGATGTGATTTGTGCAGTATCAGTTACTTTGATTAAGTTTGTTCTATCTGAGTTGTTAAATACGATTGTAGGTTTAACACTCAATCCATTTTGAACAATATTTTCAATGATACCCACACTTGCGTTCACTTTCGAAAGTTCGGTTGATGAACCACTTAGTGAAGAAGTAAATTGAGTTGTATCAGTTACTTTAATATTGTTAGATGAGTTGTTCACCAATGTTGGCAATGAACCAATACCATTTTCAATAATATTGATAATTTGACCAAATGATGAACTTACGATACCAAACTCAGTTGTAGTTGTGTAAGTACCACTAGCGGTTACATAAGAACCAGTAGTTAAGTTTTGAGGTACATCTAAAGTATCATCATACCACTTAGCTAATGCGAATGGAATATCATCAGTTCCAAATCTGATAATATCGTTGATGAATCCTACACTACGAGTTACATATCCTGCCTCAACTTCACTACCACTTAATGATGATGTGTATTGTTCGATATCGTTAATCTTAATTAATCCCTCAATTGATTCAGTTAATACAGGTAATGTAGTTACCGAATCTCGTTGTGTTCTCACAAATGTGTGAGTAGATTGTGGTAAGTGTTTCACAGCTCCGTTTGATGCCGATACGAAAGTATGAACCGATTGTGGTTCGTGCTTAACTGCATTTTGTGAAGCTGATACGAATGTATGGATTGAACCAGAAGCACTTCCAGCATCTCCTACATTGATTGTGAATGTACCATCTTGTCTCTTAATACCATTTGTAGTTGCTGATATGAATGTGTGTTCACCTAAGTAAGATGAAGAACCTACATTGATATCGAATGTGTTTGTAGTTACATTAGAAATTTCCAACCATCTACCAGATGGATAATCATATCCAGCTCTTGGGTACGAATGTTCGGTTTGGTTGTTATCAGATACACAAGTATAAGTCAATGCACCATCATCAACTTTCACATAATCACCATTACTAAATCCGTGATTTGCAATTGTTAATGTTACCACACCAGTTGATGGGTTGTAAGGAGCATCGGTTGGAGTATGTGATGTTGTACCAACTGAAGTAATCACAATTGATTTTTCAGCGTATGGGTCTGAACCACTTCTTGGATAAGAGTGAGTTGTTAAATCACCATCTTGGTCACAAGTGAATGCGAATGATTCGTTTTCTAACACCACACTTCTACCAACTCCCAATCCGAATGATTCACTTACAGTCAGAGTCATATCACCACTTAATGCGTTGTAAGAGGCAGATACAGGTGTGAAGTATTTGTTTGGACCAGATGCTCCAACATTTACTGTCATCGTAGTATCACTTACCGCAGTGATTGGTAATGAACGAACTGAATATTGGTCGATTCCAAATCGAGGGTAAGATTTAACCGATTGGTTATTATCCATTTCACAAGTAAATGCGAATGAACCAGTTGCAAGTACAACCCCCTCACCAACACTTAAAGTATGTTCCCCAACAGTGATTACGAAATCACCAGTTGCTGGGTCATAAGATGCGTTAGTTGGGTTGAACTCAATGTTTGGACCAGATGCTCCAACATTTACAGTTACAGTGTTTGATGTTACTGATTTAATGGTTAATCTACTATCGTATGCAGGTTGTCCAGCTGAAGGTAATTTGTGTTCGGTTCTATTACCATCCATTTCACAAGTGAATGTGAATGATTCAGGTTTTAGATAGATACTATCACCAACACTTAAACCATGTCTTACGATTGTCATTGCGAAATCACCAGTTGCAGGATTGTAAGTTGCAGTAGTTGGAGTGTACGATTTAATTCCAGTTGTAATAATTCCAGTTACACTATCTATCGATTTACTAACTTCGGTTTGATATGAACCACTCAATGCAATTGAAGATAATGTAGGTTCAAATGAAGTTACCCTTATGTTTCCATCCGTATTAAGAACTAATGATGGTGATTCTAAAGTATTATCAACTACGATATTTTTCAATAAACTTTGAGCGTATCTGATACCAGCAATAGTTTCTTCAATTTGAACACCGGTTGCTAATGATGGATATCTATAATAAAAATCACCACTCTTCACACTTCTTTGGTTACCACCCCATAGAACATCAGTTGCTACACCATCCAAAATGTGTCCAACATCTCTTCTACATTTTGTTTTATTGTAGTTTAAGAATGGGAATGCATAATCAATATACTCAACAGTCTCATCTTGGATTAGTGTTCTATTGTTTCTAATAGTATTCCAAACTTCCAACTTATCGGATGATGGTAATTGTAGTACCACATTCTGAACAATCTTTTGAACTAAGTTAGCTGCATGTACGATACCATCGATAGTTTCTACTTTCTGTCCTTCAGTTGCATCCGATGGGTATAACCAATAGTACTCACCAGCAATAACACTTCTTTCGTTACCACCATATCTCAAGTCAGTTGCAACGGCATCTAAGATATGCCCAACATCTCTTCTACATTTGTTTTGGTCGTAATCAAATCCAACCCAAGAAGATGAAATGTAAGAAATTACCTCATCTTGTACTAATTCTCTATTTCGTTCAATTAAATCATAAACCTCTCTTCTTTCCAACGATGCGGTTACTAAGAGAGTGTTACTTAACATTTTATCCGCCAATCTCTGAGCGTAAACGATACCATCTACTGTCTGATTCAATTGTGAACCCGTTGCTTGTGATGGATATCTATAATAGAAATCTCCAGCGATTACACTTCTCTCATTTCCTCCGTAGATGAAATCAGTTGTTGCTGCATCTAAGATGTATCCTACATCTCGTCTACACTTAACATCATCGTAATCAAATGAGTTCCAAGAAGATGAGATGTAAGAAATTACTTCATCTTGGATTAGTTCTCTATTTTGATGTACTAATTCGTATGCGTTTAATTTAACTGAAGATGGTTCGATAAATATTGAACCACTAACCACTTCTTTAGTAACTTCACCAGCATATTGAATACCATCCAATGTTGGGAATAATTGTGAACCAGTTGCTTCAGATGGATATTTGTAATAGAATACACCTGCGTTGATACTTCTTTCGTTACCACCATATACAATATCAGTAATGGTAGCATCTAAGATGTATCCGATATCTCTCTTACAAGTAATTTCGTTGTAATCAAATGTAGACCAGCTTGAAGATAAGAATGTGATTGCTTCTTCTTTGATAAAGTTCACATTATTTCTAATGATAGTTTCAGTATCCAATCTATCTTGTGATGCAGTTACGAATGATACACCTTTGATAATTTGTTCGGTCAATCTATATGCATAGTTGATACCATCTACTGTTTGATTTGCTTGTGATGATGTTGCTTCAGATGGGAATTCATAGTAGTACTTAGCGTTTACCACCGATGCAGATACTACACCATATCTTAAATCCTCAGCCACACCATTTACGATATATCCAACATCTCTACTACAACTTGCTTCGTTGTATTCGAAAGTTGACCAAGATGATGATAAGTAAGCTATTGTTTCAGCTTGAATAAATGCTACACTTGAGGTAATCAAACCATATGCGGTTATGATATCAGTATCATTTACTGGAGAACCATAAAGTGATGCAGTTGGTGTTGAACCAGTTCCATTTAATATTGCATCAGATACAATTGCAAATGATGCGGATATTGTTGGTAAAATACCAGTGTAATCCTCAAGTTCTCCAATACCCGGAGATAGATTAGTTACTTTAATACCTTCAGTTGTATTATCGATTTGAGTTGGCAATGAACCAGTTCCATTTTGGATAATATCCAATACGATTGCAAATGATGAAGATATTTTTGAAAGTGTACCAGATGAAATACTTAATGAAGAAGTTATCTGATTCACATCACCTCTCTTAATCAAACCATCAATTGTTTTTACAATAGTTGGTGCTACTGAACTTCCACTTTCCAATACATTAATTACAGTACTAATTGAAGAACTAATATTATTTCTTTCACTAATAGAAGCGTTCAATAAAGAAGTGTATTGAGTAGCTGTTGATACTTTGATATTACCAGCAGTATTTAATACTTTTTCAAACTCACCCTTAGTTGGAACATATACCAATTCTTGCTCATCTGAAAGTGGTAAACTATCTACAATATTGATTACACCACTTGCCGAAATATTATTTGGATTTACATAGTAAAGTGTATCAGGCGTATCAGCTAATGGTGTAAAAGTAATTGTACCAAATGTGATACCATTGTTTACCAATCCAATACTTTCATATACATCATAAACAGTACCAGCAGTTCTCTTAGTTTTGATTAACAATGGTCTATTGATTGTACTATCTTCAAATCCCATATCATTGATTGAGAAATTATACATTTCCCCTCTAACCAATGTAATAGTTGGGTCTTTAATTGAACCTTCGAATGAACCAGTATCTTCACCACCCAATCTCCAACCATTTCTTCCATCAAAATATTGAAGTTGTTCTTGTGTAAAATAAAATGCTTCAGTATCATTCGGTAAAGTAATTACTTCAAAATATGAAGATGAGTTAGCCGAACCTGATATTTGTTGTGAACCACTAATACCATAATCAATAATATCAATTACAGTTCTGAATGATTCTGAGATTTCAGCCGATAAAGTAGCTGATGCTGATATAGAAGAAGAGTATTGTGTGTTATCATTAAATTTAATACCACCCACAACATTCAATACTTCAGTTACATCATCAGGTAAAATTGTACCAATAGTAGTAGTGATTAAGTTATCACCATAAGAGTTCTTTGGAGTACCCACTTGTGAAATTGGTAAACCATTATAAGCCAATCCAATGGTTTTATCGGTTTGTACCGAACTACCACTTTCAATAATCTTAACAACCACATCAAATGAATCTTCAATTTGCTTAGCTCCTCTAATAATCATTTCGGTTAAATCCCTACCATAGTTAATACCTACAATAGTTTCATCTAATTGGAAGCCAGTAGCTTGAGATGGGAATTTGTAATAGAATGAACCAGCTTGGATACTTCTTTGATTACCACCATAAACTAAATCAGTTAAGATTGCATCTGTGATAAACCCAATATCTCTATAACATTTAGATTGGTTATAGTTTAGATATGCGTATCTATAATTTATGTAATCCAACACACTTTGTTGGATGTATGCTTTGTTTTCTCTAACAGTATTTGCAATGGAAACTTTTGTACTATCCGCTGATGTAAATGTAGTTCCTAATACGATTTGTTGTGAGATGCCAACCAAGTACTCAATAGCATCGACTGTTGGGTCTTTTTGTTGAGTTGTTGATGGAACACCACCCACTACTGCGGATGATGGGTATCTATAATAGTATTCTGCTGCTACTCTACTTCTTTCATTACCACCATATACCAAGTCGGTAATTGCGGCATCTAAGATGTATCCAGTATCTCTCTTACAAGTTGTTTCATTGTACACAACTTCACTCCAAGAAGATGATACAAATGCTACCACCTCATCAGCGATGAATTGTTTGTTGTTTACTAATAAATCTTTAGCATCCAATACCGCTTGAGATGGTTGAGTGAATGTAGCTTGTTCAACTACCTTTTCTGCCAATCTTCGTGCAAAGTTGATACCATCTAAAGTTTGGTTTAATTCTCCACCAGTATCACCATCGTTTCCAACAGTTGCCTGAGATGGATATAGGTAGTAGTACTCCCCTGCAATTACACTTCGTTCGTTACCACCATAGTAGATATCAGTTCTTACTGCATCTAAGATGTATCCTACATCTCTCTTACAAGTTACCTCATTATAATCGAATGTACTCCAAGAAGAAGAAAGGTAGAGTATAGTTTCATCTTTGATGAACTCAATGTTGGAATCAATTAAATCCCAAGCGGCTCTTCTTTCGGATGATGCGGTTTCGAATAATTCGTTTTGTACAATTTTTTGTGATAACTTACTTGCGTAATTGATACCATCAATTGTTTGGTTTAATTGTATAGTTTCTGCCTTTGATGGGAAATTATAATAAAACTCACCATTTACAACCGATTGAGATACCACACCATGTAATAAATCTTCCGCTGCTCCACTTACAATAAATCCAACATCTCTTCTACACTTAGCTTCATCGTATGAAGCAGTACTCCAAGAAGATGATAGATAAGCGATTGTTTCATCTTGAATGAATGAAATGTTATCAATCAATAAGTTGTAAGCCGCAACTACATTAGATGCGGTTAATGGAGAACCATAATCACTCTTAGTTGGAAGTGAACCAGTTCCATTTGTTACAATTGATGTTACAATTGCGAATGAAGATGAAATAAATGATACATCATCGCTATCAGCACTACCCGAATTTGTAATTTGAGTTGCCGAAGTAAATTTAATATTTTCTGAAATGTTTTCAACTATGGTTGGAAGTGAACCCGTTCCATTTTCTACAATATCTAATACGATTGCAAATGAAGAACTTACTTTGTTTACTTCCGCAGATGAAGCGGTTGTTGCGTTTGTTATAGGTGCAACACCACCCACATAAATACTTGAACTATTTTCAAGTAAAGAAGGTAATGAACCAGTTCCCAATTCAACTGCGGTTTTTACGATTGAAATAGATGAACTAACCAAAGTTCCTTCAGTAGAAGTTGCAACTGAACTACCATTTGTGTATTGAGTTGTATCGGTTACTTTAATACTACCAGTCCAATTGGTAACTTCAGTTGGAGCTACGGATGTACCATTTGTAATTATATCCGTTATGATACCATAATTGGTTACAATATTTTCAACATTAGAAGTATCGGAAGATGAAGTTACAATAGTACCATTTGTTACCAACTTGGGTTCATCAATAGTCCATTTAAAGTTTGGTGTGTTACCAGCAATTGCAGTTAATAATGAACTTTCTCCCTTTTTAATAATATCCTCTACCAAACCAAAAGATGAACTCACTTTTACTCTAATATCTTCACTACCAGAAAGTAATGATGATGTAAATGGAAGGATATCACCTGCCCTAACTCTAGCTTTGGTATTATCAACGAGTTGTGGTATTTCCACTAATTCATTTGTAACTACCTTATCAACAAATGATTTAGCATAAGAAATAGCATCAATGGTTTCATTTAATTGTTCACCATTAACCTTATCAACTGATACAGCTTGGTAATATAATCCGGCTCTAATACTCTTTTGGTTACCACCATAAAGAAGGTCAGTTGCTACCGCATCTAAAATATATCCCGTATCTCTTCTACATTTATCTCTTAGATAAACTAAGTTAGGGAATTGAGTATCTACAAACCTTACAGTTTCTTCTTGAATTAAACTTCTATTTTCAACAATCAAATCATATACCGATTGGTTGATTGAAGATGGTGATACAAATGTATCCTTTACAATTAATTTTTTAGATAAATCTCGTGCCCATTCAATACCATCGGTAGTTTGTAATAACTGAGTTGTAGTTGCTTCAGATGGGTAATCATAATAATATCTACCCGCAATTAAACTTCGTTCGTTACCACCATATCTTAAATCGGTTGCTACCGCATCTATAATATATCCTACATCTCTTTTACAAGTTACTTCATTGTAATCAAACCCCCTCCAAGAAGATGATACAAATGCAATTACTTCTTCTTGAATGAATGTTTTATTGTTTACTAATAAATCATATGCATTTTCAACATTTATAGATGGTTCTATAAAAGTAACATTACTTATTACTTTTTGAGCTAATCCACTTGCGTATCGAATTGCATCTAATGTTTGTTGTTTTTGTGAAGAAGTTGCTTCCGATGGAATATCATAATAAAAATTACCATTTCTTACCGATTCCTCATTACCACCATAAAGTAAATCATGTGCTGCACCACTTACAATGTAACCCAAATCTCGTTTACAAGTATCTTGATTATATTCAAAATCGCTCCAAGAAGATGATAGATATGCTATCGTTTCCTCTTGAATAAATGATAAGTTTCCTAATAATGCACTGTACCCATTTTGGTAATCAATAGATGGATTTTCGAATGAAGAACTTGGAATAATAGTAGGAGCATAATCACTACCCAAATCTAAAATTTGATACACAGTTGCAAAAGAAGCACTTATCTTTTGTTGTACAGCCAATGATGATGAAATATCAGTTATAAATTGAGGTGTCTCTGTTATCTTAATATTACCAGCATTTGATGAAGTGAATGGACTTAATGGATTGTTTGTATCATTTAATCCGAATTCAACTATACTCAAAATGGTGTTAAAATGCCTATTGATTATATCCACTTCAACCGAAGTTGCCGCATCAGAACCCACATATTGTATTTCGTCTGTTGCTTTTACCAAACCAACAATGTTATCAACTAAAGTATAGCTAGAAGTTGCTCTGTTACCTAGTCTTAAAGTTTCCTTTACTTTTGTGAATCTATCATCTATAATATTTAATTCGGTTGATGTGGCTGATACCGAACCTGTTGTTTGGATACCATTGGAGATATTCCAAACGGAACCAGTGTTGTATCCTCTAGTTGCTGATTTAGCTAATAGTGTTGGTATATTTGAAATACCACTTTCAACAATATTTGAAACCAGTCTATATTCAGATTTTGCCTGCTCAGCTATAGCATCCGAAGATTGTCCACTAATAAAATATTGTAACTCATCGGTTACTTTGATACCTTGATTTGTGTTAGGAACAAATTCAGGAATAGCAGATAACCCATCCTCAATCGTATCGATGATAATAGTATAATTATCCCTTACTCTATTGAATGCTTCGATATTACCACCACTACCTGTGATGAAACGAGAACCACTAGCATACATACCAAAATCACCAAATGAGGTGTTTGAGTTAAGTAGTACTGCTTGTCCACCATCTAATACCTTCACTGCGTATGCTGAGAAGTTGGTGAAGAAAGATACCAACTGAATGAATCCTCTACCAACAACTTGACAACCCACACCATTTGGCGCAATCTGAGTATATGCATCCAATACCATAGAAGCAAGAGGTGAATCGGGATGAATTCTATTACCATCTACATTCAAACCACCACCACCAGCTGGAATTGTTTCGTATTTCTCTAAGAATGAGTTTTCCTGATTGGAAATCATCGAACAGTTCTGAACATATGGAGATGTTGTGATAAATGCGTTTGGAGCGAATGCAATAGCGAATCCACTTCTAGCATTATCAACGGATGGAAATACTCTTAATCCAGCAAAAGTCATTTCTGCTAAATAGTTACCACTATTTACCCAAAATAAATCTTCGTTTTCATTCTTAGCAACAACTTTAGTAACCCTTAAACCAGCTCCCCAAACCGTTGTGTTTCTTGGGAGTTCGATTGGGTTTTCTTCCAAATAAGTACCAGCGGAAACTTCGATTCGGAAACCCGTAAACAATGAACCAGTTGGTAACCCATATCTACCATCATCACCAGCGGTTGCCAATTCAGCCGCTTTCTTAATAGTTCTTAGTGGGAATTGTTGAGTTCTACCATCGTTATTATCATCACCAGAAGTTGAGGATACATAAAGAGTAGCATCCATTGCTCCAAAATCTTCAGGTCTTATTCCACCAAATTTTTGAGAATCCAATGATTCCAATGAAATTGAAGATGTAAGATTTACGGCTTGGTCACCAACAACATTAAGAGGACCATCGATAGTAAGGGAACCCGTAAGGAATACCGAACCAGTAATATCAGATACAGTGTTTGGGTTTGAACCCATTGAAAAACTCTGAGATACTAAAAGAGAACCGGAAACTGTTACATTTCCAGCAAATGAGGTATCTCTGATAAAATCTTGTACCTCTTCAACCTGTTTTCTTGGTATTAATCTAGCCATTTCTTATTATTCTATCTCAGTAATTTTTCCTTTGATTAAAAAATCAGTTCTATCCACTTCGGTTGGAATACGAGTGATATCTTCTTTAAATATAAACCTAATTTCTTTAGTACCAGTAGCATATTGACCCGATGTTAATTTTGTACCATTTTCATCATATAATTCAACATCATATTCACTTCTATCTCTTTTTACACTATAAAGAAAAACATCTAAATAATCATATGCATTATCCACCTGCAATTCTTCATAGGTAAATTGATATCCAGCAACATCTGGAATAGAACCAGTCTTATCAGTTGGTCCTAAAAATAAAGTAAATAATGTTTGAGTAGCAGAATCCAAAGATGCTGATGTTGGTTCAAACTCATTTATGAAAGTATCTTCAATTACCTCCAATACAAAGTTTTTGAAAGATTGTCTATCTCTCTTCTTTACAGTGTTACCTACATATATATTTGGAACTGGTCTACTCATTAGTTAATTCTTTCAATATCACCCTTAATAACAATTGTATCATCATCCGCACTTAAAGTATATTTGTTACCAAATCTATCCTCAGTTGGGAAATTTGCTTTGATAAGTTTTACATAAAAATCATTACCATATTGTTCATAGTTATAATCTTCACTCCTAACGAAAACCGCTCCATTGGAATCATCACCAGTAAACGATAGAAATACATCAAATCTAGCATGCGGTTTTCTCTTATCTCTTAATCGAGAATCCAATGTTTTGATTCTCATATTTTCTATTTTGAATATCCAATAAAGTGGGTGATTGAATTCGTATCTATCACCATTTGGTTTATCCGATGGAATACCCTCAAATGAATTAGGAGCATTTACCTCTTTCATTATATTTTTTAAAGTAAAGATATTCATAATTCTATAAATTTACCAGTTATTGAAATTTCATCTAACTCTTCCAAAGTATTCAAAATATCCCTATCACCTTGCTCAAACACCAGTGTTAAATCAAATGTAAATAATATTTCATTAGTAGTACCATTGAATGTAAAAGTATATGCATCTGGTGTAATGAATAATCCGTTTATGTAAACTCTAAACCAATTTCTCGTATCAAATACACCTACTAACTCTTGTGGTAAAATTGGAAGTTCTACATTTGTTAATTTTGCAGTAGTATCACTCACATAAACCGCATCTTTAGAACCTCTAATTGCCACAAAGTCTATAACATTTTGGTACTCATTATAAATATTAGGATTTGTAAATGTTTGACCCGTTAAGTCTGTCTCAATACCCCAAACAACTTTCTTAGGGGTGAATGATTTTTTAACCTGAGGTTTTTCATCATAGGTTTCAGGAAGTAAATAAGCGTTTACCACCATTGTGAAAGAAGTTCTGATAATTCTCTCCGAACCTTCGCCTACTTCTTGTTGGTTATCGAACGAATCAATTCTAGTTCTGAATTTGTATCCATCTTCCTTACCCCAATATCTATCAGTAGCGTATTGGAATTGTTCTACGATAGCGTTCATATGTTCGGTAAATGATGTCCAAATCATTACCTCATAAGTTACTGTTACATAATCAGGAACAGAAACTTCGTATTGTTCAAAAGCTTTACTTGCTCCTAATTGTAATGAAAATCGTTCGTATCTATTATTTTTAGAATATTTTTTGTAGGCTGGTAATGTGTTTACATCTTTGAATTGAGCCATCCCATCTTGTCTATCGATGGAGTTTCTTTTGAACATTACCAAAGGAATTTGAATCTTACCTCTTTGGTCTCGTAGGTATCCTTTTGCTCTAGCATTATTCCATCTTTCCGCATTTCCGTAAAGAAGAGGAACTTTAACTTTGTTACCATGCTCCTCAACTTCAGGTATGATAGTATCAATCATATATTCTGCAATAGTAGAATCAATATCCAAAAGTTTTACACCTTTAGTGTACTCTTTTTGGATACTTCTCTGAAGCGCTCTATTTGTTTCCTTCTTATTCATTAGATAACTCTTTCTTCAGTTTGAATAGTACTTCTTCTAGTCATAAATGTTGAAACAATAAGTGAGAACTTCTCTCCACTCTGTCCACCAATTAATTGGTCCTCTCTCACATTATCAATTTCGAAATATGCATCGTTATGGTAAATGATATCACCAATCTCTGGATAGAATCCTTTATCCTCTAATGTGAATCTATTGAATCTAAATTGTACATTTTGTCCACTATCAGGTCCAAATCCTTCGTAAGAAACCGATGTATCATCTCTTTCAATTACAGCCGTACATTCTAAACCTTGGAAATATGATTTGTTTAGAGATTCACCATATAAGTTGGTTTTAACATCTTCAATGACAAGTTTGTATAGAACGACAGTAGTTTCAATTACTGCATCCACTAACTCCCTTGAAATACTTTTGAAGAAGCTTATATCCCTATCTAATGCGAATCTTGGCATTTTATCCTACATATATCGTTAATGGAACTTTTCGTAACATTTCTTGCTGATAATTAGCTTCATTGTTTCTAATTTCAAACTGATTTTTTCTACTTAACTCTTCTAAGTTTTCTCTCAGTTGTTCAATCAAAGCATCTTTTTCAGTTTGAGCCTCAGCTCGTAATGCTGCTCCATCTAACGATATTTCGGAACCAGGAATAGGTACTGAACTATATTTTTCTCTGATTGCTCCTAATAGTTCTTTAGAAAGAGCAAGTGTATATTTTCTAATCCATTGTTTACCTACATCATTTATTCTACTATATGGAATAAAATCATATCCAACATTTGCATAATCAGAAACTACATCTGGGGTTACATTTGTTGAGTTTTGAATGAATTCGTTTCTCACAAAATACTCAAACCACAACTTACCATTGGTAGTTGGGATTGGGAATATTTGAAGTTTGTTGTTTGTGATATTAAATGTATGTGCTGATTTACGGAATTGGTCATTGAATTCAATCGCTTGAATTCTTAATATATCTTCGTAAAGAGGCATCAATACAAATTGAGCTGCTGGTGAGAATGAACCGAATCCAAACTCATCAATTAAGTTTAATGTACCTTGTCCACTAATTGAATAAGGGTCAAAGAACCTATTGATTGCAGGAGTTGCTTCGTGGAATACTGTAACTACATCAATTCTATTAGCACTTTCACTTACATTTGCCCAAAGAATATCTAAATCGTAAATTTGTTGATTTGCTACTAAATCAATTGAACCCCTTTTTACATCGGTATTACCACCAACTCCTGCCAATGTACCATATGCATCTGAAATACCAATAAGTTCAGGTAAATTTGAACCTTGAACTAATTTTCCACTATAATTAGAACCCGTTGGATTTCCCTTTAAGGTATCTAAGTTATTTCTAATGTTAAATTGATTTACTTGAGCAGAATATTCTGATACTGCTTCTTCAAAACAAGCAAATAGGTTTTCATCCACCAATTCCACATTTTGAACAGGATAACCTAATCTTTTTGCTGTCCATTGGGCAATCTTAGGAGCTTCAGTTGCGAATACTGAATCCGAATCGTATGTTCCAAATGGGGTATCTCCTGCTGAGAATGATGATGAACCTGGGTATATGTATTCTACTGCCATTTACTATTCCTCTCTTTTAATATCGTATCTATAAATATAAAGAAAAAGAAGAATGATTATTTTAGTGCTGTGAATGATTTTGAGTTCTTTGAATAAAAATTACTACATCTGCAACTTCAATATCAAATCCAGATGGTATTACATTTATTTCATTTCCATTTGCCACAAAATCTGCATCAGCGTAATATTGGAAAATTTCGTGAAATTTGTGCCATTCAGTATCCTTTTTTGCAAAAAATAAATCTCTACCTACTCTAGTATATGGAGTTCCAGTAGTGTTATTCATTTGTATTCTAACATAATCACCATCTGATGGATTGTTTGATGCTCTCATAGTAAAATCAACAGTTAGTGTATATACATCACCTGCATTTTCGGCTTGTAGTTTTTGTCCAGCACCTGTATAAAAAGAAACTGTTGAATGCATATGTGTTTCAATAGAACCAGACCCATTACAGGGTAATACTACATCAGCACCATCTTCTATTGTAAATGCTGATAAAGTTGTATAAGTTGTATCATTATATCTTGCCCAACCCAATCCACTATATCCTAAACCTTTTGGTATTTGGACTTGTTGTGTAGTTGTATCACCTTTTGTGAATTGGATAACTGAACCCGATATAGATGAACTTTGGAATAATGAAGATGAGAATGAGTTTCCGTTTATGGTATAATCACCACTTATATCAACCGAACCAGTAACTTCCATTCCTTCTGCTTTGATTACAGCAGAGTAACCGTTGGGGTCTAATTCGTTATCAGCAGTTGCATAAAAACGAATCATAGTTTCCCTACTACCACTTCTATAACCAGGTGTATAAAAGTTCATTGATGCAGGTGGACCAGTTACTCCTTCTATACCAAATCCGATATCAGTAATATATCCAGATGTTGCCACTCTACCAATGATTCCAGCAACAGTAGAAGTTGGATTTGCGGCAGTACCAGCTGCATTCCTTAGAATAACTTGAGAAAATACTCCACCACCACCATACGAGTCAAACACATTTCTATTTGGAACACCATCAAATCCGGTGATGTGAATCATACCACCAGGGTTTACAGCGGCAGATTGACTTCCTTCGTTATTACCAATAACTTGAAATATTGCTTCATTTTGAGGGTCTTGATATTTGTTTTGTATTTTTATCTGCCCTTGGTTGTTGATGATAAATGGAGAAATAGAACCAGATGTTACAGAAAATCCAGCTGCTTTAATATCAACATTTCCATTAAAGTTTGATATTTTAGCAGAAGGGTCACCTGGTGTATCTGATTCAATAGTAATAGAACCCGATTGAAGGTAGATTTCTCTGAATGGATTTTCGGGAGTTCCCAATCTTGCTCCTTGTGGGGTTTGTGGATAGATATCTCCACCTAATTCAGTTCCACCACTTACAAATAGAGAACCTGTAATAGAAACATCACCTATAAAATCATGTGTATCATCTAATGAATTTCCGAAAATGGTTGAACCACTTTCATATATGATTGATGCGGATACTATGGTTGATACATTCAAGTTTCCATTTACATTCAAATCACCATTTATAGTGGTAGTTCCAAATGTGGACGGGAGTTCTGCATTTAACAAAGAACCAATGGTTACTCTACTATTAGAACCTACCCTCGCCAATGCGATTAAATCACTAATGGAGGGATTTGTGGTTAATGGTAGTTCGGTTATTCTTCTTGGTTTACTCATATCTCTTGTAATAATCCGTATTCGTTTTGACCTTCTTGAAGAATAGCATATGAGTTTTCTTGTAGTATCATATTATTCGTACCCAACTTTCTCATAGCTTCTTCTAACAATTCAGGTGTTTGGTTTTGAAAAATATAAGTGTTGTATGCCTGTACGATTTCATTTATCGTACCACTACTTTTATTATTGTTATAAAATTCAAACCAATTCATATGTGTATAAATATTAAATTTCTGAAGAAACTTATTTTGCCTTTAGAAATCTTCCGTTTTCATCTTTTTTAAGATTTCTACTCTTTAACCACACTCTTCGTTCTTCATACAAACGAGTACCCTCTTCTTTTCCATTTCTATCTATGTACCAATCTAAAGAGAATCTACCTTTGGCCTTTTGTTGAAGTTTTTTTAGGGTTTCATCCGAATGAGTTTTGCCGTACATTGGATTTTTTTCACCACTAAATTTTTCGCTATTTATTTTTTTCATTCGTTGTAATCTCTCTGGGTTATCCTTATACACATCCCCACCATCAGAACCATAAATGTTATTATACCCCCGCTTTACAGCATCATATGCTAATATAAATTCTTCTTCAACTTTTTTTAATACTTCTAAATCGGATGTTTCAAATAAAATATTTTTTTCAAAGTTATTCCAACCATATTTACGAATAGCTTTATATAATGCATAATCGTATTTTTCTTTGTATCTCTTTTCAGAATTGAATTTGTGCTCAATCATCCTACGATTAAAATCGTTGGTTCTACCAATATACACTTTTCCACTTGGTGAAGTTAATTTATAAATACATTGTTTATCCATAGAATTCATACTTTAATATAAATAGTGAGTTATATGGAAAAGCATAAAAAAAGAGGGAAGATTTCTCTTCCCTCTAATTTATCTAAGAATTACTTTAGATTAGATAGATGCTAAATCTTTAACATAAATCTTACCGTAGTATTCTGGGCGTACCATTTTCTTAGCGTAACGAGTCATCACTCCGCGTCTTGGCGTGAAGTTTTGTGGGTCGTACACTAATGGAGTCATAATAAGAGGTACATATGGAGCGTAAACAGCACCAGTCTCAAGGAAGTTAGAACCTCTAAATCCTAATAAGATTTCGTTAGAAGTCATATAAGGATTCTTGTAAACTGTGTATCTGTTAGCGATAGCACCAACCGCAGTTACACCAGCAGCGAAAGACATTGCATCTTTATCAGCTGAAACAGTAAATGCTGGGATTGATTCAAGAATTGTACATACATCAGGAGATGCAACTACGAAGTTAGCACCACCTCTTAATGTCAATTGGTGAATTTTGTTAGATACTTTGTTCAATTTAGTACCTAAAGTCTGGAACCAAGTGTTCTTTTGGTAAGCAACACCAGATGTACCAGCAGACCATACACCAGTTGAAGAGTTGTACTCTTCACCGATTGTAGCTGACCAGTACTCAGTAGTCAATGCGTTAGACTTTAACATATCTAAGATTTCTAAGTCAATCTCTAAAGAGATATAATCAGATAACATAGAAGTTAATTCAGCCTCAGCATCGATTGAGTGGTAAGCGTTAAGGTCTTGCGCCAATTCAGGAGTCCAAACTGCCTTTAACTTTCTAGTCTTAGCAACGATTGCTTCAGACTTAAGTTCTAAGTCAACTTCAGGAATCTGAAGGTCATCAGAAGTTGATGGACCAGGAACAGTGAAAGAAGATTGTTCGAAATCACCTCTTGAGTAATCAGCAGGAACTACTGAGTACTTAACTGTTACATCGTTAGCATCTACTGCACCAGTAGCTTTAACGAAGAATACATAGTTAGAACCAACAACTTTGTTGAATTGGTTGTAGTTAGTACCCTCTAAATCAGTACCAGATAAGATGAATGATGTAATTGCATCATCATCAGCAGTAGCTGAAATAGCTGATTTAGCGATAGTTAATTTCTGAATATCACCAGCTGCTTGAGAAGCAGAAAGAGATGCATCAAATCCTAACTCTGCCCAAGAAGCAGTAGCGTAAGCTTGAGATGCAGAAACAACAGTAGCTTCTTGCTCATTTACTGAGTAACCGAATCTACCATTACCATATAAACCATTTTCAGCCGAATCAGTTCTACCGAAATCACCTGAAGTAGTACCACCGAATAAAGATTCAGTTGTAGTTCTACCAGCAGTTGCAGTACCATATTTGAAATCCAAATAGAATACAAGACCTGAAGGTAAGTTCATAGGTTGTACAGAAACGAATTCTTTAGAAGCAATCTCACCAAAGATTCTTCTTACAAGAGGAAGTGCAACACCACTCCACTCTTCAGAGTTTGCAGCAGTACCAGTAGCACTTGCCTCATCAAGCAATTGTTTTGCTTGGTTTTCTAAAAGAACAGACATTGCGCCTTGCTCTTTTGCGTTTAAACCTTCAAGAAGACCAGTTTGTTCCCACTTAGACTTTAATTGTCTAGTTTCAGCCAACATTACTGACTGTGGGTTCTTGCCTTCCATTAGTTTAGATAAATCAAAATTTGCCATTTTATTTTTCCTTTTTAATGTTAGTGTTATTTGATATTAGCTAATTGTTTGAATCTCTCAGCTAATGCATTTGTGCTTTCAGAAATAATCTCTTTAGCAGGAGCAGTTGAAGAAACTACCTTAGATGCTGCCTCAGCAACAACTTTCTTAGTTTTTTTCTCAGTACCTGTAAAGTTCATAGATTCTGCAAGCGTAGCGTAAACTAATTTTACCTCTCTAACAGATGTAGTTCTGTCTAAGTTTTCAACAACTTTAGATTTTTGTTCATTGGTTAAGTTATAACCTCTGAATAATCTGTTAGCGTATAATAATTTTGCGTTAAGAAGATTTACTTCGTTGATTGTAGATTGAAGTGATTTAACAGTTGCATAAGCTTCTTCTAACTCCGTCTGTAACTTAGTTACTTCTTCGTTAGCTTCTTCTTCATCATAAGATTCTTCAACCTCTTCATCATCTCCGTAGCCCATCTCTCTTAGAATTTCATCTAAGTCGATTTCGTCATCCATTTCTTCTTCCATGTCATCTGCTTCTTCGTCAGCGTGCATCTCATCTTCGTGAGAATCTAATGCAGCATCGATAGCTTCTTCTTCTTCATCAGAAACTTCATCTTCTTCTTCATGCATTTCTTCTTCAGAATCCATATCCTCTTCTTCAGATACTTCTTCTTCATCTTCCATGCCCATTTCCAATTCTCTAATGATAGCCTCCAAATCTAACTCATCTTCATCTTCCATCTCTTCTTCGATTTCCATTTCATCTTCCATTTCTTCTTCAGAAACTTCATCTTCCATTTCATCCTCTTCAGAGATAGTAGCATCATCAGCGTTAGTTGGGTCCTCAATAGAGCCTTCACCTTCTTCCAATTCATCACCTACTTCCGCAGTTTCTTCCTCAGATTCAGGTCCTAGTTCTGTGTGAGCATCACTTGCTTCAGCTGAAGGTTCTTCGTTATCACCACCACCAATTTCGCTTGAATCCATTTCTTCCATCGGCTCCTCATCTTCCTCTTCCATTTCAGCTTGAAGCTTCTTAGAAAGGATAGACTGAAGTCTAGGAGTAAATGCTTCTTCTAATGCGATTTTAGCGTTAGCAATAGCAGTTTCTCTTACAGCTTTGGCATCAGCAATTGCTTCTTTTAACAATTTTGAATTTGCCATTTTACTTTTACCTTTTATTAAGTTTTTGTGCTGAAGTTATTCGAGGAACCTCAATGTAGAATAGTTGTAAATTGGTCGTTCGGTCACTAAACATTAAAAGTTAGTATTCATAAACCAACCAACCCACATAAGATAGTGGGTTATTATACGAATAAATATATAGAAATTTATAAAACCTAAAAAAAATATTAGATTTTCTTTAGTTTTTATTTTATGAGCATAAAAAAAGGTGGATAACCCACCTTTCTTTTATTTTATTTTTCCTTTTTGAATATCTCTTTCAAGTTCTTGCCCCGCACCCAATAAACCATTAATTGCGTTATCCAATGGTACATTTCTATACTTAGCAAGTTTTTTAACTGCCATCAGAACGATTCGTTTCTCTTCGGTAGAGTATCCTTCGTTTACTGATTCAATACCTTCTTCGATACCTTTTTTAGAACGAAGTTTGTATTTTTTGTAAAGGTGGTCCATTGATTTGATGTTTTGTTTCAACTGCCACTCATGTTCGCTATTTACTCTCTTTAAACGAGCCATTAACTCTACATCAGTATCAGATGCAACTTCGGCAAATTTAGGTCCAATAACGAATGCTTGTTTCTTTCTATAAGTGTCAACATCAATACTTGCTTCGGTTACTGATTCTAAAGTACCTTTTAATCTTGTTGACATTTTAACAAGTTCTTTTTTATCGATACCCAAACTATCTATGATTTTACCAATCACCTGTAACTTTTGATTGTAAGTTAAGTTGGTATCTTTAATCTTATCAATAGCCATATTCAATTTAGCTTTGATATTGTTTGGAATCATTGCCTTTGGAAGGTCAGCTTCGTTTGTAGATTCACCAAACATCTTAATCATTTTCTTTTGAACTGGGTTATTTGGTTTACCAGCAATCGCAGATACCAAATCCATTCTATCTTTTAGTTTTCCTTTTTTCACATATTGGAAAACCTTTTCGATATCTAAGTTGTTATCATCAACAAACTTTTGGATTGCATCTTTATTCATACCAGTCAAACCACCAATTTCCATTGCGGTTCTACTAGCCACTTCTTCGATTGATTGTTCGTTCATTTCAGAGATTGCTCTTTCTCTCATAATCTCTCTAACGATTTTTCTAAGTTGTTCTTTCATCTTTGGTAATCCTTTATGTTTTGTTGCTGCGAAATCTTCAATATCCTTTTCACTCATTCTATCAGCGATATCTTTAATTTCATCTGAAACCTCTGAAGCAGGAACTTCACCTCTTTTATATGCTAAGGCTAATCCAAATAACTTTTGTTGTTGTTGAGATGTTGCAGGCATGATATATTACTTTCCTAATAAGTTCGTTAGTTTGATAGAACCTTCGTTATTTTCCATAGCTTTATCAAAAGATGCTTGTACTCTATCTGCTAAGTTACCATGTCCATCTTTTCTCATTTTCATTAAAAGTGCCGCAATGGTTTGTTCACCATCCCAACCTGATTCTGAAGAAATTGTTGTTGCAAAATCGTTAGAACCATCAAATTCAGATGTAATACTATCAAATGTTTTGTTGTAGATAGAATTGTTCATATCCCATTCATCTCTCTCAGGTGTTCCCATTTCAGGAGCTTTTGAGTAATCAGGTCTTTTTGCTAATTCAGGTTTACCTAATAAATCAGCGAAGATTCGTCTATTAGCACCATGGAAGTTTGCATCTTCCAATGCATCATGTACTACACTCAACATTCTTTTTTCGTATTCTTCTTTATCAAGTTTATTAGGGTCTAATCCAGCTTTCTTAGATAGTTTATTAACTAATGATACTAATTTTTTATCTGCTCTTTTAGGTTGAAGTTTACCAGTTGTCCATTGGAATGAATCCTTTTTTGCTTGCGATGGAAGTAAACCCGGTTTATGTGGTTCTTTTGGTTCTGGTGCTGCGAATTCATCTTTGTATTTTTTTGCTAATTCTTTAGCATAAGCTACAGCTTCCTTTTCATTATCAAACTCTTTATAAGAATCACCAACATTTTGCCCACCATCTGTCTCTACACTAACTGCAAATTTATCACCATCATAATTTGGTCCAATATATAAAGCAGAATTCCACTCACCTTCTGAGTTAGCCAATCCATATGTAATTACACCACTATCCGTAACTTCACCACTACCATCTACTCCTAATTCTTTATTAAGTAAATCGGTTATTGCATTAGCCGAATCCGAACTCATTTTACCATCCTCATCTGCCGATAAATCTATTGATGGGGTATCATCTGATTTTGCATCAGTTGCATCGTATCCAGCATCTTTAGAGAACATATTTGGTTTTTTTTCACCTTTAGGTTCATCACTACCATCTTTTTCATCTTCTTTAGAGTGAGTACCAGCTTTTACAGCAGCATCTCGTGCATCTTTGTTTTTAAACACTACAGTCTTACCACTTTTGTTACTAACTGCGGTAAACTCTTCTCCTAATAAATCAGTTAACTTAATCATAGTATTAATCCTTTTTGATTCCCAATCTTTCTTTCATTGTTTCAGGGTCAATATCGGAAATCTCATAGTATCTTCCTAAGATGTTACCCATATCTTCGTACAATGCATGTAACCTTTCATCCAATGCTCTAGCTTCAGATGCTACCTTATCGAATGCTTTATCCATTTTATCCAACTCACTCATATTTCTTTTGATGGTTACTTTATCAAACCAATCACCAGCTTCTGAAAGAGTTAAGGTTTTTGCTGCCTCAACAACACCACCCAATGTTTCTGCTACCTCTACGATATCAGATTGTCTTTTCATTTGTTCTTGGAAACCTTTGTAAGTAGAGATGATTTCTAAGAAATGCTTCTTTACTTCAGTTGCCAACGGTCTATCAGCTTCTAATGATTCAGATAAACTGAATTTACCATCTACGATTTTTACTTCGTTGATGTTGGTTTTACGAATATCATTGTAACCTTTAGTTACAGATGTTCCTGTTGGTGCATCAACATTCAAAGTGAATTTGTTGTTATGCACATAATCGTATATGTCAAAGTTTTTCTTACTCATTATACTAATTCCGTTATAATTTCTCTCATTAAATCTTGTGCTTTACAAAAATCACCACAAACATCAGTACCAATACCTTTGATTACTGATTCATTCATCGGAGTCATAAATGCACCATGTGTAGATGGGTTGGATACAAAATCCCAACCGATTAATTCAAAATCTTCACCAACTAAAAGTTTGTTACCTTCCATTGGTTTAGTAGAACCCATACCTCTTGATGAGATACCTAATAGGATTCCAGCTCTTAATAGTTCCTTCAAAATATTACCAGAAGGAGTAGGTAAAATTTCAACTGTACCTACTACATCGTTACCTTCCCAATGTACTTCCTTAATGTTGTGAGATACATTCTTTAGGTTAATAACAGAAGAATCAGGATGGTCTAATTCACCCAATGCTCTTCTTTCCTTAATAAGAGTTTGATATTTGTTTACTTCTCTCTTTAATACTTCCATAGGGTACACTCTACCATTTTGGTTTTCTGCACCTGCTCTTTGAAGGACACCTTTAACCAAAGTTCTACCAGACGAATCTTCGTTAACTCTCCCTTCAAACAAATTGGTTTCTATAATTAAACTTTTCATATTGGTTATCCTTATTTTTTATTGTTCAATAAATAAATAGTTTCATTTATTGATTCAACTAATTTTTCAACTTTTTCTCCAACAGGTCTACCAATAGTCATTGATACATAGAAACCAATAGCATCTACGATATCTTTACCATCCCATTTACAAATACTTGCAATTTTCTCACCCATTTCTTCATAGATTCCGATTGCATCTTGCTTACCTCTTGGGTCTCCTTCGTATTTTCCTCTTGAAAAGATTGAAGGAACTTTCTTAGCTTCTGAGTGGAAGTTAGCATCAGTTAACGCTCCCATCAATACATGCATTACTGCGAATTGATGATTTGGTTTACCTTTGGTTAAATCACCTAATCCTTTATCCAAAAGTTGTTTAACTTTGATATTCATAGCTCTATCTTCGTTAACTACTGATTCTTTTACAAATCCGTTAGAAGTATATTTTTTAATTCCTTTTTCTAAATCAACTTTATTTTTGAAAATTTCAATATCAAAGAAATCACTACCATCTTTGTGTTTCTTAACACCATCATGTGAACTGATACTATACTTAGCTTTACCAATACCAGGATTTACTCTAAATACTTTTTTACCTTCGGTTACCGTTTCCTTTAAAGTTACAGGATAAGTTTTACCATTGAATTCAAATTCAGTTTTACCTTCTGCTTTTGCTTTCTTAGCTGCATTAATAAATGCTCTACCTTCGTTTACTGATTCAGTCATTAAAGAATCTACATCAGCATGAATATCTTTATAGTTAGTAAATTTCTTATTACGAATTGAACTATAAAGAGCTATTGTATATTTTTGAGAATTGTTGTGAACTCTACTTTTAATGAAATCAGCCGAAGCATATTCTTCGTTTCCATTTGGTCTGTATAGAATGTTCTCAACTGCTTTTTTGAATTTTTTGTAATCTTCAAATGCTTGTTGTTTCTTTTGGTCTGAAATTACTTGGATGATATACTCTTTTGATTTCTCCATATCGCCTTTGAACTTGTCCAAAATTTGTTGTGCACCTTTATCGTTTCTTTGTAATGCTCTTTCGAAGTTTCCGATTTGTGTTTTTGCTAAACCTTTAGCATTAAAGTAATCTTTCTTATCGAAGATAGCATATACCTTTTCGAAATCTCTATCTTTTGATTGGAATTCCTCAGATACATTTGTTTGACAACCACCTTCGGTTACACCACCACATCCACAACCACAATCATGTGATTCGTTTGCTTCTTCACCAGCTCTTAAAGCAGCTAAATCAGATGCTTCAATCTCACCATCACCATCAACATCTAACTTATGTTGGTTACCTGTCAACTCTTCGTTCTTTTCACCTTTAGCGTTCCAAGCAGCATCAATCTTATTGAAGAACTCCTTCTTTTCCTCATCACTCATCGATGGGATAGATTTTCCTGCTTTCTCCAATGCCTTTTTGAAGAATGTTTGATACTCAGCTTCTTCTGCCATAATGTTTCTGAGTGTCGATTTAATAGTTTCTCTGGTAATATTCATATTGATTCCCAATTATAATTTACTAATCTGCGTTACAATAGTATTCAGTCTTTCTCTAATTCTGAATAAATTTTTCTGAGTTCTTTTCCAATATTGGTCTTTATCAATTCCATTTTCGTTTTTGATTTTACCATACCATCTAAGGAAGGTTTCAATCTCAGAAAGCTGTTTGTTAACATGAGAAATTCCTCTACCAATTTTTTGCTTTGGTGAGGATTCATCCCGTTTTAATTCTAACCATCTATTTTCATTAACTCGTTTGTAACCAGTTGCTTGATTTATTTTATCAGTATAATCATCTTCAGGTTCATCATCTTCATCAGTACCATCCGTATCTTTGAAAGCATTAGGAGTATTGTATCCAGCAATATCACCAGTCGTGGTTGCCTCCTCAATATCCATTTCTTCATTTTGGATTTCTTCAATTAAATCCTCAATTAACTTTCTTAGATTATCCATTAAACTCTACTCTTTAATTCTTTGATTAATTCGTAAGACATCATTAGAGATGAAACATGATTATCTGAAACTGATTTTCCAACCTTAGTTTTTGATAAAATTGAAATAGTTTCACTTAACTTAATCTTAGTTACTTTATCACCAATCTTAGATTGAATTGATTTTAATTTTTTCACAATTTTTGGAATCTCATTCTCAACATAAGCTTTGAATCCAGTTGTGTTTGTTAAGTTATTGATATACTCTTTTAACAATGCTTTTTGATTCTCATCTAAATTAGAATATTTTTTGTTAAAAGTTTCTACTAAAATTTTATAAGTAAGTAATCTTAAATCCTTATCTTGCTTTTTATAGTTCTCAACTAAAGTATCTTTTTTAGCTTCAGTTTTAGATGCTGGTTTAGATGTGATGTTCTCAATGAGGGTAATTTTTGAGTTAAATACATCCTTTACATCATAATCCTTATATTTCTTAGATTCAAATACTTTATAAATTGATGCTAATACCTTATAGTTTGATATAGGTGAAGATAGGAACTCATCCATATTGAATGATTCGTTAATCTTTTTAATAAGACTATACTTTTCTCTATTGAGTTTAGTTTGGTCAATTCTATTATGAGCTTCATTAATAGTATCAATGAATTTATCTGCTCTTGATTCCGAATTGTATTTTTCTTTCAACAAAAGTTCATACAATCTAAGTTCTTTATTCAACTCAGTTGCTGGTGAGAAGAATTCTCTCACAATTTCTTTTGCTTTTTCAGTCGTATCACCATTCAATACTTCTAATGTGATTTGTCTCACTAGAAGTTCGAATAGAATACCTGTATTCTTAAATTTTGAATGTTTTACCCTCTTCATTATGTTTTTTATCCTATAATAATATACCAATATACGGTATTACATCGTATATAAATATAAGTTAATTTTGATTTCCTAAAAATTAATCATCTAACAAATTTGAATCATCTAAAAAATCACCAGTTTCGCTCATTAATCTCTTTTTTGATGAAACACCATTTACATAAGCCTTAGCTGCGTTTTTAGCAGTTCTTGAAACCGAAGATTCATTTTTAGATAACGCTTTTTCATTTTCTTTAGCTCCCAACGGGTCTCTACCATATGGGTGTTTATCCTTACCATAGGTGTTTCCCTCTCTTGGTCTACCACCTTTATCTTTTAAAGATGTTTTCAACTCTTCTAACTCATCCTCCACATCAGTAGGTTCAGATTGCATAGCAGGGTCATTACCTTCATCTTCAATCATACGATAACGATATCTATCTTTAATATCATTGATAAGGTTTGTTTTCTGATGGTCTATTTCATCATCACTAAAGTTAAAGATGTTTTTATAAGCCCATTCCTTAGATACCATATTCAACTGAGTAATATCAGAAACCAATCTTACTTTCTCACTCCAAAGGTTTACCTTCTCCTGCTCATAGATTGTAGATGGATTAACTAAGTTAAGTTCGAAATCTACCATTTCAGTACCTTCAATACCTTGAGCAGCTAAATGAGTTACTGCTAATTTAGTTAACTCAGAAATAAGTGTTCTTTGGATTCTCTCAATCGTTCTTGCAAATCTCACATCTTCTGCAGCAAGAGTTGCTTTACCATTTACATTCTCATCGTATCCCAAATATGCTTTTGGAATTTTCAGAGCTGCAAACATTTTATTCTTTAAGTAATCGATATCTTCAATTGCGGTATATTGTAATCCACCCAATGAATCAATTTCAGTACCACTATCACCACCCCTAACAGGTAAGAAGAAATCTTCAGTTAGATTTTGGATGTTATACTTTAAGTTGTAATCTCCAGTTTGTTTGTCCACAAATGGAGTTTTCTTCATTTTGTTGATAATCTTCTGCATGTAGTTATCAACTTCTTGCGGAGGAATATTACCGATATCAATTTTGAAAACTCTCTTATCCGGAGCTCTCATAATTCTATGGATTAACATTGCATCTTCCATAAGAGAAACTTGCTTCCAAATTCTTCTACCATTTTCAATCATTGCCTTTCCATACGGAAGGAAGTTTGTATCTGATAATAATCTGAAGTGAACTACCTCATAGTTTTCGTATTCACCTTTACCATTCGGGTCGTGCATTACTTTAAACTTTACATAGTTTGGATTGTTTGGGTCGGTATTTTCTAATCTTTCGGTTTCGTAAACTGGAAGTGGTCT
>Ga0209137_1000263_pt1 | contig 58651 bp, 51 predicted proteins | sample SaaInl5LU_22_DNA_FD_184642 | JGI IMG/M metagenome (GOLD analysis project Ga0209137, IMG submission 184642) | Marine microbial communities from expanding oxygen minimum zones in the Saanich Inlet - ESP_105LU_22_DNA (SPAdes) (version 2) | ecosystem: Environmental > Aquatic > Marine > Intertidal... | reverse complement strand
ATGGAAGTTGAAGAGTTTCTTGCCCCAGAAAATGTGGTTCCGCGACTTGTTGCTAAGAATAAGCGGCAGGTTTTGAAGATGCTCGCTAAAAGAGCGGAAGCCTCTTTAGGCTTGGATGGTAGCGAGCTTCTTCGCCAGTTACTCGACCGCGAAAACCTTGGGACAACAGGTATTGGTAGTGGAATAGCTTTGCCTCATTGTTCCATGGGTTTTCAGCCTGAGTTTTCCAATCAAAGTGTTTTTGGATTTTTTGCAAAACTTGAGACCGAAGTGGATTTTGAAGCGATTGACGGTAATAAAGTCGACCTGGTCTTCATGTTGATAGCCGATACTCGCTCCAGTGCTTTACACCTCAAAGCGATTGCCAAGCTGGCCCGTCTTTTTCGGGATCCGATCATGTCAGAAGCGTTGCGCTCAGCGACAGACCGGGACTTGATTTACGCAATTTTGACCGGTCAGAGCCGTTCCCCAGATTAGACGGCTTGGATGATGTATGAGCTTTTAAGCTCGGGGCTTATGCATAAAATATTGGGTAAATGGGGCGGCAAATAAACTGACTTCCCGAATCATAGATTAACCGCCATATTCTTTGGGCGGAAAGTTTACTGGAGTTTGTGTAATGCGATATAGGTTGGCGCGGTTTCGGGCTCGAGAAGTCTTAGATCAGGGAACGTCTGGCGATATTCTCAGCAAGATTTGCGATGCCGTCATCACATTTTTGGTTTTTGCTAATGTCACATGCGTCATGTTGGAGTCTGTCGACTTTATTGAAGCGCAATACGGCGTCTATTTTTCTATATTTGAAATTATTAGCGTGATCATTTTCTCGATCGAATATGTGCTCAGGATATGGGCAAATGGCTCACGTTATGACACCAGCTTAGGCGATGAAACCACGCGACAAAGCATGGCAATAATCTGGCGAGGGCGGCGCGAATATATGTTTAGCTTCCACGGGATTGTTGATGCGTTGGCGATCGCGCCATTTTACTTGCAAGCGATTTTCCCTGGTTTGGATTTAAGGATTTTGCGAACCCTCCGCCTGCTGCGACTATTTAAGCTGTCGCATTACAGCACGGCGATTGAAGATTTGTTCAGTGCAATCTATGAGGAGCGTCGTTCATTCGTGGCGGCTCTATATCTTCTCAGTATCGCTACCGTATTAACGTCTACTTTGATGTATTTCGCGGAGCATTCGTATCAGCCAGAAAAATTTGCCTCTATCCCCAGTTCTATCTATTGGTCGATCATTACACTGACGACAGTAGGTTACGGCGATGTTTCGCCTGTTACTTGGATTGGAAAGTTTATCTCTATCGTCACAGCTTTTATGGGCGTCTGTGTGGTTGCGCTACTTACGGGTATTGTCGCCAGTGCGTTCTCTAACCAAATGGCACGGCGCAAAGTTTTGTTTGAGGTTCAGGTTCGTGAAGCTTTGAAAGATGGTTTAATCGATGCGACCGAGCGTGCGGATCTTGAGAAACTGCGCGTCGCATTTAACCTATCGGAAGCTCAGGCTGAGGCATTATTTGAGCAGGTGCAAAAAGAGAGGTGATCGTTAAACGTTTTGGCCAGCCGCAAAGCCAGATGACCATGCCCATTGGAAATTATAGCCGCCAAGATGGCCTGTCACATCGACGACTTCACCGATGAAGAACAGGCCTTTTTGTTTGTTGGCTTCCATGGTTTTTGACGACAGCTCATTTGTATCCACACCGCCGAGCGTTACCTCCGCTGTTCGGTAGCCTTCTGAACCAGCGGGTGATATTTCCCAATGGTTGATTGAGCTAGCTAGGATGGCTAATTTTTTATCGGGTGTTTCGGCAATTCTGTCGCTAAGGTTTTGCTGACTACAAAGCGCTTGAGCTAGGCGCTTGGGTAAAATTTCAGAGATTATATTGGGCACGTTTTGTTTGGCATTGAGTTTTTTCTGTTCGAGAAGCCATTCTTTAACTTCGACCTCGGGGGCGAGATTAATCTCAATTGTGTGCCCCTCGCTCCAATAGGAGGAAATTTGCAGGATAGAGGGGCCAGAAAGCCCGCGATGGGTGAACAACATCCCTTCGGAAAAATTCATTTTCTTACAATGCACGGTCGCCTCAACCGATAACCCGGATAGCGCTTGGCATAGTTCTAAGATTTCACTCTGAAATGTAAGCGGAACCAGCGCGGCGCGCCTATCTAATATGTTTAAGCCAAATTGTTGAGCTATGTCATAGCCAAATTTAGTTGCCCCAATCTTTGGTATCGATAGACCACCTGTTGCAATCACCAATGACCCGCTATGGGCGACGCCGCGAGACGTATCTACAGCAAATCCAGTTGCGGTCTTAGTGACTGAATTTACCTCGGTTTCCATATCCAGTTGAACCCCGTTTTGCTTGGCTTCTTTGACCAGCATGTCGATTATATTTGTGGCGCTATCATCGCAAAAAAGTTGGCCGAGGGTTTTCTCGTGATAGGCGATCGCGTGGTTTTCAACCCAGTTGATGAAATCATGCTGGGTGTACTGGCGAAGAGCTGACTTGCAAAAGTGCGGGTTATTCGAAAGATAGTTTTCGGGTTTCGTATGAAGGTTGGTGAAGTTGCACCGACCGCCTCCTGAAATGCGGATTTTTTCGGCGATCTTTTTGCTGTGATCAATTAACCAAACACGCCGACCACGTTTGCCTGCTTCAATAGCGCACATAAAGCCAGCGGCACCTGCACCAATTACAATAACGTCATAGGTTTCACTCATGGATCTCTATACCACAAAACTAGATTATGTGACCGCATAAGCTAAAAAAGTGGGGCCCCAAAAAAGAGGGCTGGAGTATTCACCCCAGCCCCTCAATTTGTTATTGGACTGTCTTATGACGTTAGCTGATTAGCGAATATCAGCCATAGACATTGGTCCAAATTCTGCTGCAGTTTGTGTCCAAAGCGACCCGAGAATCGTGCGGCTCTTGCCGAGGGCCATCATGCCACTTACGAATTCTGGGTTTTGTGCAGAGCTACTTAAGAAATTTGTACCTGCGGTAAAACTTTTATACCCAAACACTGCTACATGCGTTGCACCTGGAACGCCGCCTGCAACAACTTGCCAAATGTCGATGGAACCTGGAACAGCTTTCATCGTATCTGTCTGCATCATGCTGCCTAGATCGCGTACATAATTTGCTGGATTACGAACTTGTAGGACTTGGCCCACCCATGAGCGTTGATCGTCATCTTGCGGACCGAAGCCAGCAACATGCATGTATAGAGTTTCGCCAACACTGTCGCCGGCACTATCTAGGCTGGCTCTAAACTGGTTCCAATCTTTGTTGCCAACTAAATTAGCATTGTTGGTTTCCATAGCCTCGACGCTTGGGTAAATAACCGCGAAGGAATGGGTTGCTGGATTATCGCCGTTGACGACACTGGCATTGAACAGAATTTTTCCTGGAAAAGCTTCAAATGTCTCAGATGACATAAAGTCACTGACTGCAGACACGAAACGTTTTTCTTGTGCTGGAGCGACTGACCATTGGTAGTCCACCCAAACACTCTGAGCATAAGACGCGGTGACAGTCAGCGCGTATACGCATAGAACACGTAATAAAAACATAAATAACTCCCTTAACAACTAGTCTTAATTTCAATGATAAAATTCACTTCAAAAGCGTAGATAATATTTTCTTTTAAGGCTAGTTCGCCGACCCCAAAAAACTAGTGTTTTGACATTTTTATTACTTGACCAACGCAAGCATGGACACCACATTACGGTCAGGGAGAGTGTTTTTGTTAGAGTTAGTTGCGTCAGAAGCTCAGTTAGTTTCGAAAGGGCAAGGGATTCCAATCTCGCGTTCAACGCGTTCAATGGCCGCCTATATTGTGCTGAATACAATTTCTGGTTCGTCTGTGACGCCAGCTATGTTGCGTAATTATTGCAATGTGAATCCTGAGACAGTGCGGCTTTTCCTCCGCTTAAGTGAGAGGTTTCACATGATCAGGTTTATTGACCGGCAGCGCAAATCTATTCGCGCAAATTTTTCTATGATCAAATCGGCTTCCGATTTCTCTCAATCCATTGTGGAGAAAGCGTTGAAGTACAGCTATTGTGACGAGAACTCAGACTTGAGCTGGTTAAATGCACTTACGAAGCTGCACTTAATGGATGCCGTTCCGGTTGAAGAGAATGATTTTATGCATCTGCACCGATCAACATTGAAACGCGGATTGGCCGCCTATCTAAGCCTGCCCAAATGGCGAAAGGGAGCCGTAGAGGCGGATATATTAGATGCGTTTCCGATGAGCAGAGAGGCGCTCCGAATTTTCAGAGGGCAATTGTCGGATCAGGGCCTTATCAGGGTTTCGAAGTCCAAAATGGGCGTCACCCTCAGCGCCAATCAAGAGCTGATAAAGCATATGGCGGATATGTCCGACAAGTGCATGATGTTGGTTTCAGATTATCAAAATTCTGGGGCGAGCCTGGAGGCGTTTGGTCTTTCTGCTGGCCTGTACTCGGGTCGCAACGAAACAGCACAAAAGGTGCTGTCCGTTCATAATCAGTCACAAACTTGGGTGCAAGTGTTGGCTAAATTCTCTTCAATTGGCTGACGCTAGTTAACTTTTGCTCGCATATTTCTGCTCTTGTGTCTTCTCTTGTGCCTTCGCTTGTGTCTTCGCTTTTTTGAGCTTTTTTGAGCTTTTTTGAGCTTTTTTGAGCTTTTTTGAGCTTTTGGTTGAGTATCGATATATCTTCTCTAGTTGCCAAACCTATTATAATACGTCTTTATAAAGGGTGATCTTAATAAAGGCTATGTGTGCAGCTCTAGCGACCCGTACACATAGCCTTACTCGTATAAACGGATGGTCACTGATATTTCTGTTTGCAGTTTGTGAGGAGCGTAATCGTGAATAAAATACTGCAATATGTCGAAAATAATTTTGGTAGCCTCCCCGATATGGTTCGTGAGCACGCCAAAGCTCGCCCTCAACATATCGCCCTGCGCCACCATGAGCGTGAGCTAAACTATGCCGATTTTGACAATGCGATGGATCGCTTCGCAGCGGCTCTGCAGCGCGATGGCCATAAACCAGGTGATTGTGTTTCGATCTGCAGTTTAAGCTCGCTCGAATATGTAATTGGTTTTCTTGGAACTTTGCGTGCCGGAATGACGGTTGTACCGTTAGCGCCGTCGTCAACACCAGAATCATTAATGCGCATGATCGAGGATTGCGGCACAACGCTATTATTTATTGATGCAGCGTCGCATAAGGAGTTGGAACCCTTACTCCTAGATGCAGAGACCAAGATTGCCGGTTTGAAAGTCGTGCGACTGGACTTGGCCGCTGAGTTTGAGGCATTCCTCGCCGCCGACGCGCAGAGCTTTGAGTCGGTCGAAATTTCACCCGAATGGAACTTCAATATTATCTACTCTTCAGGAACGACGGGCACGCCAAAAGGCATCGTTCAGTCGCACCGCATGCGCTGGCCCATGATGGTCCCCGGCGACCCAATGGGCTACGGTCCAGATGCCATCACGATTTCATCAACACCATTATACTCGAACACTACTTTAACAAGTTTTATCCCGACCCTATCTGGCGGTGGAACCGTTATCTTGATGGAAAAATTTAGCGTTTTAGGTTTTCTTCAGTTGAGCGAAAAATGGCGGGCAACGCATGCCATGCTCGTGCCGGTTCAATATAGACGGATTATGGAAAGCTCTGAGTTTGAGACGTTCGACCTCTCCAGTTTTATTTTGAAGTTCTGCACCAGTGCACCGTTTTCGGCGGAGTTAAAAGCAGATATCTTGAAGCGTTGGCCCGGTGGCTTGATCGAATATTACGGCATGACCGAAGGTGGTGGCTCCTGCATGTTGGTTGCTCATGAGTTCCCCGACAAGTTGGCGACAGTTGGGCGCCCGCTTCCTGAGCATGAAATGTTTGTTATTGATGAAGCTGGAAAGCGATGCCTGTCCGGACAGACGGGAGAAATTGTCGGTACGTCCAAAGCGATTATGCGCGGCTATAATAATCAGCCCGAAAAAACGGCTGAGACAGAATGGTTCGCCGAAGATGGCCGGCGCTTTATCCGAACGGGTGATGTGGGACGCTTCGACGAAGATGGTTTTCTGACCCTAATGGATCGGATGAAAGATATGATTATATCCGGTGGGTTCAATATCTATCCGAGTGACCTTGAGGCTGTGCTGGCCCTACACACCGACGTTAAAGACATGGCGGTTGTCGGTATCGCATCGGATCAGTGGGGGGAAACGCCGATCGCTTTTGTCGTTCTTACGGAAAATGCAGCTATATCGGCCGAGGCCTTGAAAGATTGGTGTAATTCCAAACTAGGCAAGACCCAGCGGCTAAGCGACCTAATTTTTGTTTCTGAATTACCGAGAAGTGCAATTGGTAAAATACTGAAGCGTGAGCTGCGCGATTTATACTCGACCTAAATTCGGCTCTATTTGACAGCAAAGGTTTATACCGCTCCGAATTCTGCTATAGAGAGTATGGTCACATGCGCGAAAGAATTTCAGTTGCGTTAGCTTTATTTATATTTGGAGAATTGAATGTCGGATCGGCGTCCCGAAACACAGGTTAAACAGAACAACTGGTCCTTTTTGCGTGATCCTATGATCACGCCAACCGGGTTTCGTGAGTATGACGCAAGGTGGAAATATCCGGACGAAATTAACTTGCCAGGCATTACGGCTTTGGGTTTAGGTATTGGAACCCAAATGTTTGAACGCGGTTTAGAACCTGTTATTTCGGTTGCTAATGACTATCGTGATTATTCACTGGCGATTAAAAACGCTTTAATTATTGGTTTGATACAAGCAGGTATTCAGGTTCGTGATATTGGGCCAGCCGTGTCGCCAATGGCTTATTTTAGCCAGTTTCATCTCAATGTTCCAGCTGTTGCCATGGTCACGGCTAGTCACAATCCAAATGGTTGGACGGGCGTAAAAATGGGTATGGAGGCGCCGTTAACGCATGGCCCAGATGAAATGGGGCGTTTGCGTGACATTGTTATGAACGCTGAGGGGGTGTCTCGCGATGGCGGCGGCTATGCGTTCGTGGATGGGGTCCGTGAGGCTTATCTCGATGATCTGATTGGTGACTTTAAAATGACCCGCAAATTAAAAGTGGTTTGTGCGTCCGGCAATGGAACTGCTGCTGCCTTTGGACCTGAGCTTCTAAAGCGGATTGGGGTGGAGGTTGTCGATCTTCATAGTGAGTTGGATTATACGTTTCCAAATTATAACCCGAACCCTGAAGCGCTTGAAATGCTTCACGATATGTCAGATGCAGTGCGCAATAGTGGTGCTGATTTCGCGGTCGGTTTTGATGGGGACGGTGATCGTTGCGGCGTCGTTGATGATGAATGTGAAGAGATTTTTGCTGATAAATTCGGCGTGATTATGGCGCGGGATTTTGCCAAGATTTATCCAAACGCAACATTTGTAGCTGACGTTAAATCTACGGGTTTATTTGCCAGTGACCCGGAATTGAAGCGCCTCGGTGCGAAGGCGGATTACTGGAAGACAGGACATAGCCACATGAAGCGTCGTGTCCATGAGATTGGTGCCTTGGCAGGGTTTGAGAAATCTGGACACTATTTCTTGGCCGAGCCTATTGGTCGTGGATATGATTGCGCCATGCGTGTTGCTATCGAGATTTGTAAGCTGATGGATCGCAATTCAGATATGAAAATGTCAGATTTGCGCAAAGCTTTGCCAAAAACATATTCATCGCCGACTATGTCACCCTTCTGCCCGGACACTGAGAAGTATCAAGCGTTGGATCGGATTGTTGCGCGGCTTATAGACTTGGAGAGTAAGGGCGGTACCTTAGGTGGGCAAGAAATCGGGTCGATTGTAACGGTCAATGGCGCACGGGTTATATTGAAAAACGGCGCATGGGGTCTCGTGCGGGCATCTTCCAACACACCTAATTTGGTTGTTGTGTGTGAAAGTCCGGATAGCGAAGAGCAACTGAAGTCTATTTTTGTGGACCTTGATGCGATTATTCGTACCGAACCGTCTGTAGGCGATTATGACCAAACGCTATAGCTAAAGCTTAGTTTTTGACCACTGTTTTAAGCTTGCACAAAGATCTAAGGCCTGACTAAACTGTACCAGTTAGAAGGCTGGTGATTTTTGAAGGGGAGAGCAAAATGGTTCACGGTTCTTGTTTATGTGGTCAAGTTGAATATGAATTGGATGAAGCCCAATCGGTCGGTGGCTTTCACTGCCATTGTGCGGATTGCCGCAGGATAACCGGATCTGGCAAAGCGAGCATGGCAATCATGCCCAAGGCTGCGGTTGATATTAAGGGCTCGTTTAAGCGCTATAATTCGACTGGAACGGACGGGATGCATTTGCATCGAGCATTTTGTTCTGAGTGCGGCTCCCAACTTTTTACCTTTGTTGATGAAATGCCCGAGGTTATTTACGTGAAAGCGGGAACGATGGATCGTTCAGACTGGGTCGATTTCACGGCTAACTTTTGGGGGCAAAGTGCTTGCTCTTGGTTGCCTGTGGATGGCTCTATCAATACTTTCGATAAAAACCCTAGCGCGTAGATCCATGCAGTGGCGGATAGCCTTTTTCAAAACTTAGCTGATAAGTTCGGAACGTATTCTGCTTCAGGTTAATTGAAGCCGATCAATTGGTTTACGGTGGGAGAAACGATGTCGAATATACCTACGCATTGGGCGAATGAAATGGATTGGGTATTAGAAATACGTCATCCAATAATTTCATCCTTTTTTGATCTCGTAACGTTGTTGGGCTATCCCACCTTCTTAATCCTATTTATCTGTTTTGGTTATGTGTTTTTCTCGTCCAAACTATTTTCCAGACTAGCGATTTTACTTTTTATATCCGGTTTAGCGAATAGTTTTCTGAAAGATTGGGCGCAAGATGCGCGACCTGCATTAGAGTATATGCTGGATCCGAGAACGGGCACGTCTTATGGCTGGCCGAGTGGGCACGCACAAGTTGCTGTAACGCTTTGGGGGTTGCTGGCTCTTGAGCTTAGGCGCAGGTCCGTCACAATCATCGCTTTGGGGTTGATCGTGGCTATCAGCTTTAGCCGCTTATATCTTGGTGTGCATGACCTTGGTGATGTCATCTCTGGGCTCATCATTGGTGCTGGTATTCTGGCGTTGTGGCAAGTTGCCGTCCGAATGGGTGTAGGGCGTATATTTGGGTCTTCGAACTTATTAGGCTTGATTTTGTTAAGTCATATTATTTATTGGCTCGTATATCCTGTACATGTTGAGCACGCCGCGCCTGTGTGGTTTATGGGCGTCATGTCTGGCTGGTTCCTTGGACATGCATATCTTACAAAAAATATACAGATGAAGGGGGCAGCCGCTCCGCGCCTTTTTATTGCATCACTAACAACACTAATTGCTTTTGTCAGCTTGGTGGCAACAACCCGACTGCACAAAAAACTGCAATTGGCTAGCGGTTGGGACGAGTTGGCTAGCTATGGATTAGGTGTTGGTTTTGCCTTGATCGTAACGTGGGCTGTGCCATGGTTGTTAAGTCAATTGAATTTGGCCAATCTTGGGGCATTCATAGAGAATACTGGCAATGATAAAAACGCGGGGAGCAAGCCATGAGCCGTATAACAAGGCAAGTTCAGGTCGAGGCATATGGAGCTCCGGAAGTTATGAAGGTGGTTGAAGTCGACCTCGCCGCGCCGACGGGCAAGGAGGTTCAAGTTCGTTTAACTGCGGTTGGTTTGAATATGATCGACACGTATTTTCGTACTGGCCTATACCCAATGCCGCTGCCTAGCGTGTTGGGTAGTGAGGCGGCTGGTGTGGTCGAAGCTATTGGCGCCGACGTGCAATCCATTTCAGTTGGAGACAGGGTCGCTTTCGCATCCGGCATGGGTGCTTATGCAGACGCGATCAATATCCATGAGGATGTATTATGCCCGATCCCCGACGGCGTATCGGAGGAACAAGCCGCTAGCCTTTTGCTTAAGGGAATGACCGTCGATTATCTTTTCTATAGAAGCTTTTCCTTGTCGGGTGGTGAGACTGTCTTGTTCCATGCAGCCGCTGGCGGCGTTGGTTTAATCGCTTGTCAGTGGGCGCGCCATATTGGGGTAAAGCTGATTGGAACTGCAAGTACCGCTGATAAATGTGCCTTAGCTGTTGAATATGGTGCATCTGCATGTTTTGAAAGCGGTCGAACTGATCTTGCCGCACAGCTTAAACACATCGCCCCAGAAAAAGGTTTCCCAGTTGTTTATGATAGTATTGGCAAGGATACATTTGAGCTAAGCATGGATGCGTTGGCACCCCATGGTTATTTGGTTAGCTTTGGTAATTCGTCAGGTGCGCCAGACCCGGTTCCGGTAGGACTATTGGCTGCGAAGGGGTCGCTATATCTAACGCGCCCGACTTTAGGGAGTTTTGTTGGGGAGCGTTCAGAGCTATTAGCCAGCGCGGGTAAAGTTTTTAAGATGCTTGGAGACGGTATCTTGGATGCTAATATTCGGCAACGTTATAAGCTTGAGGATGTTGGGCAAGCGCATCACGACTTGCAATCGCGTGCGACGACGGGATGTAGTGTTTTAATACCTTAGGTTGTTAGTCTAATTTCATGGCTTCAGTTTCAGGATCCAGTTTCAGGATCCAGGTAAAACTTAATATATTTAAGAAAGTAATTGCGTATGGTTGATAAAATGCGAGCTCTGGTTGTAAGTGAGCTGTCTTACGATTATTCGGGTTGTTCTGTTTTAAGCGTGGACAAACCATCTCCTAAATCTGGCGAGGTATTAGTGCGGATCCGTGCGGCGACGCTGGGTTTTCAAGACCTGCTTATGACCCAAGGTAAATACCAGCATAAACCAGACCTCCCCTATATTGTCGCCAGTGAGATGAGTGGCGATATCGTCCAGCTCGGGCCGGATGTAACTGGCTTGGCGATAGGCGATAAAGTTGTCGGCGGTAAATTGACGGGTAGTTTTGCCGAGTATGGCGTCTTTACGGCTTCCGAATTACGCCAACTACCCGCCGCTTTTTCTTATGCGCAAGGTGCGGCCACTACCTCGGCTTATTTGACCGCTTATGTGTCGTTGTTTCGCCGTGGCTACTTGCAGGCTGGCGAGTGGGTATTGGTGCATGGCGCGGCTGGAGGCGTCGGACTTGCTGCTGTTGATTTAGCCAAAGGTGCTGGTGCAAAAGTGATTGTGGCGGGTTCGAGCGACGCAAAATTAGCCCGTGTCCAAGAGGCATTCGATTTGGATGCGGTGATTAATGTTACGAACGGGTTCCGTGAACGGGTAAAGGAAATTACTGGTGGAGGCGGCGCAGATATAATTTACGACCCAGTGGGTGGTGACGTGTTTGACGAAAGCATTCGCTGTATTGCTTGGGGCGGTCGATTATTGGTTATTGGGTTTGCATCCGGACGAATTCCGGAAATACCGGTAAACCTGCCGCTAATCAAAGGTTTCTCCGTTGTCGGTGTGCGGGCTGGGGAGTATGGACGACGCGATCCGGTGAAAGGCAAAGAAAATATCGAGGCGATTTGGAAGATGGCCAATGAAGGACAGATATCACCTTACGTACATAAAATCTTTCCGTTGGATATGTGGAAAGACGCCTTCTCGCAGATGACATCGCGTCAAGTCGTTGGGCGTATTATCGTTGATCCGTCGCAAGGTTAATTTGTTGAATTTCTAGCTTACATGTTTAGGATATGGTGAGAGCTACTAATAACAGTAAAGAGAACGGTCTGAAACGACACGCGCAATGATAAAATTTCCTTTTCCAGTAAACGAGATAGCAACAATGGGCGACCCGATGAACTCTCCGCCTTTTGGACGAGAAATCGGCTTTACACTGTTTGGTTTTAACGGTCTTGAGGTATGTACAGGGCTGGCTTGGGACAAGAGCCTTATTGGAAATAATCAGAACCAAAGTGTTCATGGTGGTGTCATCACGACACTCATGGACCAAACATTTGGTGCGGCCATTTTCCGTAAAATGAATACCGGTAAAGCGGTGGCTACGGTTGAACTGCGGATTGATTACATGCGTCCAGCTACGCCTAATTTAGATATATTTTGTCGTGCCCATTGTTATCGCATGACGCGGCGTATTGCCTTCATTCGCGGTGAAGTGTTTCAAGATGATCCGGATAAACCGATAGCATATGGGACGGGTAGCTTTATGATAAACGCAAATGATACTGCTCCTCTATCGTTTGCAGATAAATCAGATCTGTCAAAAGATGGTAGCGTCTGATGGATTTGCTGGAGCAACTTAACGCGTGGCTTAAAACAATACCCTATACGCACAAGTTAGGGGTAGTTGTGGATGCGCTGAATGATGACGGCGTAAGTTGTCACATGCCATTTCAAGATATGTTCATAGGCAACTTCCAGTTGCCCGCATTGCATGGTGGGTCTACAGCCTCGTTTCTTGAGACTGCGGCAATTGTCGCGGCGAACCGGCATGCCATTGAGACAGGCTCCGGTCAAGTTGCTCTTCCTGTTAGCATGACGACGAGTTACCTTCGCTCGGCTACGGCCAATGATTTGCGCGCGACGGCCAGGGTCGTCAAACAAGGGAGACGTTTGGTTCAGGTTTATTGTGAGGCATTTCAAGTTGCTCCAAACAAGCCAGTTGCAACCTTGCAAGCCAGCCTTATGTTGTCGGAGAAAAATACATAAGCACTTGTGCTTTGATATCGGTAAACGCTTAGGTATCGAGGGTGTTAAAAAGGGAAACAAATTGCGGATGTGAAACCGTAAAACGTTAGGGGAAAATATGTTGAGATTTAAAAATAGATTTATCACGTCCGTCTGCTTTTTGGCGAGTTTGGCAATTGGTTTAGGTATGACGGGTGCCATGTTACCGGCCTCAGCTTTGCAGCCTGCTAGTGAAGCAACGATTGCGTCACATAAGACATTCAGCGAGTTGTTGGATCTCGAAAATTCGACTGACTTCGAATTGGCACAGAAAGGTTTCATTGCCCGCGACGAGAATCTGAAAGTGGTAGATGAAGCCGGCCGAGTTGTTTGGGATATGACCCAATATGAATTCCTAAACGGCGAGCGTCCGGACACGGTTAATCCAAGCCTATGGCGACAAGCTAAACTCAACGCTATTTATGGTTTATTCAAGGTCAGGGATCGAATTTATCAAGTTCGTGGATATGATCTAGCAAATATGACGATTATCGAAGGCGATACGGGGTGGATTATTGTTGACCCGCTCACATCGGTTGAAACTGCAGCCGCAGCTATGAAGTTGGTTAATCGCGAATTAGGTGAACGCCCTGTTCGTGCGGTTCTATCGACGCATAGCCATGCCGATCACTTCGGCGGAATTCGCGGCGTGGTAAGCCAAGAAGACCTTACGTCGGGTCGTGTTCGCTTTGTTGCCCCTGAAAACTTAGTGGAAGAATCCGTTAGTGAAAACGTAATCGCTGGCAACGCAATGTTTCGCCGTGTCACTTACATGTTCGGCTCGCTTCTACCAGCCGGCCCTGAAGCCCATGTTGATAACGGGCTTGGTAAATCAGTTTCTAAAGGTGGCGTGTCACTGCTACCTCCGACCGATTACATCACTGCAACGGGCCAGACCCTCAACTTGGATGGCGTTGATTTTGAATTTCAACTAACCCCTGGTGCCGAAGCGCCGGCTGAATATATGTTTTATCTGCCGCAATTTAAGGCACTTTGTGTAGCCGAAGAAGTGAACGGCGTTATGCATAATCTTTACACCTTACGCGGTGCAAAAACGCGGGACGCATTAATTTGGGTGCGCCATTTGAACGACACATTGAAGCTATTTGGTGATCGTACGGATCTTGTTTTTGGCAGTCACCATTGGCCGCGCTGGGGACAAGAAGCTGGATTGGATTACATCGCAAAACAGCGCGATATGTACCGATATATTCACGACCAAACCGTCCGTTTGATGAATGATGGGTTCACGCCTGTTGAGATCGCGGATCAGATTAAGTTGCCGGATAGTCTTGCCAAAGAGTTTTACAACCGTGATTACTACGGAACCGTTAGCCATAATGTGCGGGCTGTTTATAATTTCTACCTTGGATTTTTTGATGGGGTACCTGCGCATCTAAATCCGTTACCACCGGTTCAAATGGGGGCAAAATATGTTGAGCTAGCGGGGGGTGCTGAAGCGCTTATCGCCAGTGCCGAGCGTTCAATGGAGTTGGGCGAATATCGTTGGGCCGCAGAAATTCTAAACCATTTGGTGTTTTCAGACCCCGAAAATGAGCGTGCCAAAGCGCTATTGGCCGATAGCTATGAACAACTTGGCTATCAGGCGGAAAGCGGTCCGTGGCGTGGTTTCTACCTTGTCGGTGCGCAGGAGTTGCGTAACGGGGTAGATAAAACAATCCCCGCACGTGAGGTCAACCCAGATATGATTGCGGCGATACCCACGGGGCTTTTCTTCGATTCTATGGGGGCACGATTTAACCCTGAAGACACGGACGGAATTGTTTCGAAAATTAATTTTGTGTTCACCGATACCAAGGAAAACTACGCCGTCGCATTGGAAAATGGCGTGTTGAATAATGTGCCTGACTATGTCGATCCAGATGCAAATTTAACACTGACCCTGACGCGTCAATTATTCAATGACGTGATGTTAAAAAAGACCAGCTTTCCTAAAGAGATATTAGTTGGGAATGTTAAATTGTCTGGAAACCCGATCCCGTTATATACGATATTCAGTCGTATTGACGATCAGGAGCCATGGTTCAATATCGTTACGCCTTAATGGCGTAACGACTTAACTGTTCAATGATTTTATTGCAGTAATGGATATGTTCCCAGCACGCAGAGTGCTGGGAATAATTATGCGAGTGCCGGACGATTTTTCTTACGTTCATGCGGGCATAAGAATTTCTTGCGTAGCCGCAGGGTTGAAGGCGTAACTTCGAGAAGTTCATCTTCATTGATATAGGCCATCATATCTTCCATCGACATTTTGCGAGGCGGAACGAGAACAACGGCCTCGTCACTACCCGACGCTCTCATGTTTGTGAGCTTTTTGCCTTTAAGAAGGTTGATCTCCAGATCATTGTCGCGGCTATGTTCACCAACAATCATACCTTGATAGATTTTTGTTTGGGGGCCAATGAACATGGAGCCACGGTCTTGCAAGTTGAATATTGCATAGGCGACGCTTGTGCCTGTTTCGGTTGCGATCAGCGCGCCATTGCGTCGTCCAATAACCTCTCCGCGGTGGGATGAGTAATCGTGGAATACACGGTTGAGAACACCGGTTCCGCGTGTATCTGTTAGAAAGCGGCTTTGATAACCGATCAGACCGCGCGATGGCGCCAAGAAAATCAAACGCGTTTTGCCAGCACCGGTTGCGCGCATATCTAGCATTTCCGCTCGCCGACGGTTCATGGCGTCAACCACTGTGCTTGAATATTCGTCATCAACATCAATTGTGACTTCTTCGATTGGTTCTAATACTTGCCCAGCGTCGTCTTTTTGAAACAACACTTGAGGGCGCGACACAGTCATCTCAAAACCCTCGCGGCGCATGGTTTCAACCAAAACACCGAGTTGCAATTCACCGCGGCCACCAATTGCGAAGGCGTCTTTATTGCCGCTTTCGCTGAAGGTGATAGCAACATTGGTTTCTGCTTCAGCTAAAAGCCGCTCACGAATAACCGTCGATGTTACTTTTGAACCTTCCAGACCAGCAAAAGGTGAATCGTTCACCGTGATAGTCACGGACATGGTAGGCGGATCAATCGGTGTGGAGGCGATTGGCTCTTTAGTCCCAGGCGCGCAAATTGTATCCGCCACTGAAGCTTCTGTTAGGCCAGCAATACAAATAATATCGCCAGCCCTTACACTGTCGACTGGAACACGTTTAGGGCCTGAGAATTTCATAAGTTTGGTTAGTCGACCTGTTTCGATAACCTTACCGTCTAGATTGATTGCAGTAACGCCGTCGTTCATATTGGCCGTTCCGCGAACCACGCGACCCGTAAGGCAACGGCCGAGATAAGGGTCACTATCTAGAAGTGTCGCCAACATAGCAAAAGGTGCATCTGGGTTTACATCTGGTTCCGGCACATGTTTCAAGATCAGATCCATCAGCGGGTTTAGGTTTTCACGCGGCGCTTCTAGGTTTTCAGCGCACCAACCATCACGTCCTGAGGCGAACATATACGGAAAATCAAGCTGCTCGTCATTCGCATTCAATGCAACGAATAGGTCAAAGACTTCATCGACAACGACTTCGGCTCGTGAATCGGGTCGGTCAGCTTTGTTAACAATAACAATAGGACAAAGGCCCTGTTTCAAGGCTTTGCCAAGAACAAACTTTGTTTGCGGCATTGGCCCCTCAGCTGCATCGATGAGTAAGATTACGCCATCGGCCATTCCAAGGACACGTTCCACCTCACCACCGAAGTCGGCGTGACCAGGTGTGTCGATGATATTAATGTGAACATCTTTCCAAATTACAGATGTCGGCTTTGCAAGAATTGTAATCCCACGCTCGCGTTCCAGATCACCGGAGTCCATAAGGCGCTCGCTAACCTGTTGGTTATCGCGGAACATACCGCTCTGTTTTAAGATCGAGTCGATAAGCGTCGTTTTGCCGTGGTCAACGTGCGCAATAATTGCGATATTTCTTAATTCTTGGGACATAAAATCACTTCCTGATGAGGTCAGGGCGATGTTTACCCTGTCTTGTACCTAAACGAAAGCCCCAACATGAATTTTATCGATTTATTGCCCTTCGTAGAGCGCTGGCTCCAAAGTCTCTCTCTCGAATATCCGTATCATAACGAGGGACACCAAACTCGATATTGAGATTATCGACATTATATTGGCCGTTATCGAAGTTATATTTCACATCAAAATCTTGCAAGCAGGCGGGCACGTCATAATGGTTTTTGACGAAACCAACTTGGCCTGCGACCATCACGTCGTCATTGTCATAAATCTCGGCGATTGTGGCTATCCAGCTATCCTCGTCAAAATATATGACGCGACGCTTATAGGGATGCCGGGCACCTTCTTTGAGACTGGCTTCGACAACCCAAACGCGGTGAAGCTCATAGCGAATGTGTTCGGGATTAAGGTGTTTTCCGAGCAATAGATCGGCAATTTCCATACCCTCGGCTTGGGATTTATATGAATTATATGGAATGAAGAGTTCTTTTTTGCCGATCAACTTCCAATCATACCGGTCAGGCGCACCATTAAATAGGAACATATCGTCTGATATGCGCATACTGGGGGCGGTACTCATCGGGGCCTCATAGGTCACGCGGCTCGGCGTTGCCTTCATGACTTTGCGAGTATCTGGGCTGAAAAACGAACCTGAACGAGGTTCAATAGTTTGATCGATTGGGTTTTTCATGGAAAAGCCAGAGCCACTATTGCGGATTGGCGCTGACCAAACACCGGTCCAGTTTATCTCTATATTATTGAGTTCACTGAACTCTTTTATGTCCGGATTGCCATAATGGTTTAGTTTTTTGTCCTCGCGCACGACCCGCACATGGGTGCCGTCTGGATATACCGTACCGCCTGTAATCTTTTGATATGTCTTATACCCTTTATAATGCAGGTTATGGTTCCAATAGAGCTCTATTCCTTTGGTGGGTTTTGGAAATGGGGTCGACATCAAGGCGCCGTCTATGCCGTTTCCATCATTGACCAGCTTGGCGTTCTTGCTATTTCGCTCAATGGCTTGATAGACTTTTTGTGACCAAGCACAGCTTCGCCGGCTCGGATAAATGGTCATTTTATAGGTTTCTGGATATAGCTTAAAAAGTTGCTTATGGGCTTCGGACAGCTTATCCGCATGCTCGGCTGCATTTTGTGCTGTAATCTCTAAAATCGGCTCATCATCGGCAAATATGTCGATATAAGCGGCCCCAATAACATAGTCAGGGGGCGGGGCTGTAACTCCGCCTGTCCAACTTGGGATAGTGCCGGCTTCATTGCCTGAAAGCTGAGCGCCTGTTGGGGTTAAGTCTGGCCCCAATGTATCGGTTTGTAATGTTTGCCCGAAGCTTTGCGCGGGTAACATTAAAAAAGCCAAGGCTAGCAGGCCAATCAATGGCAGGTGCGACTGGTAGCAGTTTGACGGATACTGGGTCTCTACAATATGGCGGCTAGCCTTACTCTTGATACGGTTATCATGATTCTTCATAATTTCTGCCTCCCCAGGTTGAGGTTTAATCGTCTCAGAGAACCTACAATTCGTCAACTCGCTTTGTAATTTAGATCGAGCAACTGGACTTGCGCAGAAAGCTTTTCGCACTTAGTTTGTGGAATATTTTATGATTATGTTTTGTCACATCAAATTTGAGCAGAATAAAGAGGGAATGAGTAATGGGTACTTCAGATAGAGTAGAAACACTGGTTTTGCATGCTGGTTGGCGCGCCGACCCTACGACAGGGTCAGTAGCTGTGCCGATCCATCAAACGACGAGCTACCAGTTCAAAGATACGGACCACGCGGCTAGTTTGTTTGCGCTTGCTGAATTGGGCAACATTTATACGCGACTTCAGAACCCAACCACGGATGTTCTCGAACAGCGTGTTGCTGCGCTTGAAGGTGGCGCTGCCGCTTTGGGTGTTGCCTCGGGGCAAACAGCATCGGCGATGGCCATTCAAAACATTACCCATGCGGGTGACAATATTGTGTCTTCGACGGATCTCTATGGCGGAACATGGAACTTGTTTGCGAATACATTCAAAGATATGGGCATTGAGGTGCGGTTTGTAGACCCGTCTGATCCTGAAAACTTCGCTCGCGCTGTCGATGATCGCACGCGTGCTTTCTATGCGGAAACGCTACCCAATCCCAAGCTTCAGGTTTTCCCGATCGCCGAAGTGGCTAAAATTGGTCGTGCGCATAATATTCCGCTGATTATGGATAATACGGCGGCACCAACTTTATGTCGTCCATTCGACCACGGTGCGGCCGTCGTTGTGTATAGCTCAACAAAATACATTGGCGGACATGGAACGTCGATCGGCGGTTTGATTGTCGATGGTGGTAATTTTGATTGGGAAGCTGCAGGCGATCGCCAACCAGCTTTAAACCGCGAAGATGCAAGCTATCATGGCGTTGTCTGGTCGCAAGCCGCGAAACCACTTGGGCCGATTGCCTATGTGCTGAAAGCGCGTACAACTTTGTTGCGTGACCTTGGTGGTGCGATGAGCCCATTTAACGCCTTTATGTTTCTGCAGGGTATGGAAACGCTTCCGCTTCGGATGCGGGCGCATTGCGATAATGCAGAGAAAGTGGCGCAGTTCCTATCGTCACATTCTGGCGTTAGTAAAGTCATTTACCCGAGTGTTATGGAAGGCGAGGCACGTAAGCGTGCGGATCAAGCCCTATCGGGAGGTTATGGCGGTTTGCTTGGCTTTGAATTGGCTGGTGGTAGTGATGCAGGCCGGAAATTCATTGATGCATTAGAAATGTTTTATCATGTCGCAAATATTGGCGATGCGCGCTCTCTTGCAATTCACCCAGCAAGTACCACGCATAGCCAGCTATCGGCTGAGGATCAAGCGGCTACGGGGGTGACACCTGGCTATGTCCGCCTTTCTATCGGTATTGAGCATATTGATGATATTTTAGCTGATCTCGAGAACGCACTTAAAGTTGCCAGTTAAGGTAATTAGGGGAGCGGTTGATGAAGTTAGTCAGGCAGGTCATTGAAGTTACTCTTGCAACTTTTTTGCTTGGCCTGATTTGGCTGCTACCGGTTGGCTGGGCATCTGCTGTTGGTGTAGGGATTGGCCGGCTGGTCGGGCGGATAGTCGGACGAATATTGGGCGAAGACCGCGTCGCCCAGAACAATCTAAAGCTCGCTTTCAATGAGGCGTCCGATCACCCGAAGTCGGAAGCAGAGCGCGAAGCTATTTTGCAAGCTGTATGGGATAATGTTGGGCGAAACTTTGGTGAGATACCGCATTTAGGTAACTTGATGCGCAATGCCGATACGCGGATAGAAATTATTGGTGGGGAAGCCGCATTGGCAGTACAAGCCGCAGGGAACCCAATTATTTTAGTATCTGGGCATTTCAGCAATTGGCATATTGTGCAGATCGCTGCTAATAAAGTTTTTGGCGAAACAGCATCTATATATCGGCGTACGAATAATCCTTTCGTTGCCCGGCTATTAGATATTTTTTATGCTGATATTGCACAGCATATTATGGAGAAGGGGCGAGAGAGCGTTGTCGGCTCGCTTCGAATGCTGAAGAAAAAAATACCGGTTCTGATGCTCTCAGATCAGCATCAATCGGGTGGGTCTGTTGTTGAGTTTTTCGGTAAAAAAGTAGCTGCACCCAATGGCGCGGCTGTCATGGGCATTCGAAGCCAAGCTGTGCTTATACCGATGGTCTCTTATCGTACAGCAGGCAAGCCCGACGGTGCTTATTTTACCGTTGAGTTCGGAGAACCGTTGGTTGTCGATACGGCATTGTCGTCACGCGATGCGCAGGCTGACAACTTAATGCAACAATTTTATGCTTACCTAGAAGAACAAATCATAAAGCATCCAGAGCATTGGTTATGGTTACATGCTCGCTGGTCAAAATATAAGCCTGACGCCTAAACGGAGGTTCCATGTCTGGGCAATCAATAAATTTTTCAGCCGATGGTCTATTCGATTTATTATCGGGCCTGACCGATGAGGCCCTTATTTTTATCGATCGGCGTTATACGGTGTTGAGCGCGAATGATAAGGCGCTTGATATTTTCGGCGACCGCATTTTATCCTTACCGCTCAATAATTTTATCCGTCATCCAGATTTTTCTCGCTCGGTCGATGCTGCTATCGTTAGTGGTGAGCTGAGTGATTTGACATATACGCGCAATGAAACCGTGCGCCGAAACTATAGAATTCGCGTTGTGCCGATTGGTGAGAAGCTTGCCGCCTTGAGTTTACTCGACTTAACTAAGTCGCATTTAATAGAGAAAATTCAGACGGACTTTGTTGCCAATGTAAGTCATGAGCTTCGTTCACCCCTAACGGCAATCACTGGTTTTATTGAAACGCTGCAAGATGCGGGCAAAGGGGATCCAGAAGCGCTGGAGCGGTTTTTGCCGATCATGCAAGATGAGGCGGGCCGCATGCAGCGCCTGATTAATGATCTATTATCGCTATCAAAAATTGAGGTTGAAGAGTTTTTGCCACCGACTGCTGAGGTCCAATTGGTAAATTTAATCAACCGGGTTATCGATAACGTTAGCCAACGAGCGGGCCTTAAATCCATGTCGGTTCAGTTCATAAATCAATTTAGTTTGATGGATCAAACGGCTTTGGTTCATGGCAATGAAGATGGGCTTAGTCAGGTTTTTCATAATTTGCTTGAGAATGCGATAAATTATGGTCACCCAAATACGGATATCCGCCTAGAGTTGGGGATGTCGGAGGATGAGAAGTTTATCCGAATCGATCTGATCAATCAGGGGGATGGCATTCCGGAAAAACATATTTCACGGATCACAGAGCGATTCTACCGCGTCGATAAAAGCCGAACACGAGAAAGTGGCGGAACGGGACTTGGTTTAGCGATCGTCAAACACATGGTAAATTGGCATCAAGGGCGCCTTGATATAGACAGCAAAATCGGCGGTGAGACGCGGTTTAGCGTATATTTACCGTGTATTTTCTCAGCCTAAACCAATTTCTTCCATATCATTTTGAACGTTGTCATAAAACTGTAACACTTCTGTCACAAGATTATAGCGTGATGTTCGGTATAAGACGGTTATCGGAACGCGGTGTTCCGACTTTTGAGAACTCTCATATAGGTGGAGAAACCTTATGTTTACAAAAAATGTCTTTATGGGTGCAGTATTGGCCCTCGTTCTTGTCCCGACCTCTTTTGTTGGTGGGGCCCAAGCCCGTGACCAAGTTCAAGTCGTCGGATCGTCTACTGTGTTCCCTTTCGCTACGGCTGTCGCCGAGCAATTTGGTCGTGATACAGATTTCAAAACACCCGTTATCGAGTCGACCGGCTCCGGTGGCGGCATGAAACTTTTCTGCTCAGGCATTGGCCTCGAGCATCCCGACATAACCAACGCGTCGCGCCGCATCAAAACTACAGAATTTGAAAAGTGCAAAAAAAATGGCATCGACATGACGGAAGTGGTCATTGGCTTTGACGGCATCGTTGTTGCTAATTCGAAAAAATCTCCAGCGCTGGCGTTGACGCTTCGTCAAGTTTACCTCGCGACTGCGGCAAAGGTTCCTAACCCTGAAGCGCCTTGTCAGGCAGACTGGTGTGAGCCAATTGCGAATCCATACACAAAATGGTCGCAAATTGATAAGTCTCTGCCGGATGTGAAGATCGAGATTCTGGGCCCGCCACCTACATCTGGAACGCGGGATGCATTCCAAGAACTGGCGATGGAAGGTGGAGCCAAAACTTTCGCGCACATTAAAGCACTAAAGAAAAAAGATAAAAAAATGTACAAAAAGTTAGTCCGTACCGTGCGTGAAGATGGTGCATGGATTGATGCTGGCGAGAATGACAATTTGATGGTGCAAAAACTTGCTGCAAACCCAGATGCGATTGGTGTTTTCGGGTTTAGTTTCTTGGATCAGAACTCCGATAAAATTCACGGGGCGACTATTAACGGTCTTTTGCCAACGTTTGAAAATATTGCTGGCGGCAAATATAAAGTATCCCGCTCGCTATATTTCTACATTAAACATGCCCATGTTGGTGTTGTGCCAGGCATACAAGAATTCGCGGCTTCTTTCACATCAGAAGATGCATTTGGCGACGAAGGTTATCTTTTGGATAAGGGACTTATTCCACTTCCAGAAGCTGAACGTAAAAACTATCGTAATGCAGTGAAGAACATGACGAAACTTGAAATGTAAATAATCTGGTTGGGGTCGCATTTAGCGGCCCCTTCGTTTTTTTGAGAGCTAAAATGAATTTAACATTCTTAATAATAACAACAGTTGCTCTTATTGCGTTTTTTTATGGCCAGAGAAAAATCCGTTCGGTCGCTCTAGCGAGTTCACTTAAGCAGCACTCTTTGACGGGCTATCACGGTGCTTATGTTGCGGCCTTGGTATTTTTGCCAGCCTTTTTGTTGATGCTATTCTGGAATTCAATTTCACCTTTATTGCTGACAGCTTTTCTTCAATCACGCCTTGAAGATTTGGGCGGCTCTTTGCCAAGCGGTGAATTAAATGTGCTTGTTGCGAAAACTAAGTCGGTAGCTGCTGGTATAATCCCTCGCAGTTTCGTGAGTGATGTCGTCGCTCAAAGTGCAGATTATTACAATACACTTCAGGCACGCTCGGATCAGTTCGTTTTGATCACAACGATCATTGCTGTCCTGGTTGGTTTTTGGGCCGGCGCTCGTAAAATAGCGGTTCGGTTTCCGGCTCGTCACAAAGTTGAAAAGTTAGCTGATAATGTAATGATGGCTGCGTCAGGCCTAGCTGTTTTGACGACGATCGGGATCGTCTTATCGCTTATTTTTGAAACATTACGATTTTTTGAAACCGTCTCGGTATCCGAGTTTTTATTCGGTTTACACTGGAGTCCACAAATTGCTATTCGCGCTGGCCAAGAAGGCAGTTCTGGTGTTTTTGGGGCGATACCATTATTTGCCGGTACATTTTTGATAACCATTATAGCTATGTGTGTAGCCATCCCAATTGGCTTGCTAACCGCGGTTTATTTGTCTGAATATGCCTCGACCCGGCAGAGAAATTTTATCAAGCCGGCGCTTGAAATATTGGCTGGTGTGCCAACGGTTGTATATGGTTTTTTCGCGGCGTTAGTCGTTGCGCCGTTTTTGCGCAATGGCGGAGCTGATATTGGGCTTACGCTATCTTCGGAATCGGCCTTAGCCGCTGGCGCAGTCATGGGGATAATGATTATTCCATTTATCTCGTCGCTTTCAGATGATGTTATTAATGCCGTGCCGCAAACATTGCGCGACGGGGCTGCCGCTTTGGGTGCCACCAAGTCTGAGACCGTTAAGCAAGTCATATTCCCTGCCGCATTTCCGGGCATCGTTAGCGCCATTCTATTGGCTGTATCGCGGGCTATTGGCGAGACGATGATTGTTGTTATGGCGGCTGGCGTATCCGCCAACTTAACCGCCAATCCATTCGAATCGGTTACGACGATTACGGTTCAGATCGTCATGTTGTTAGTCGGCGACCAAGAGTTTGATAGTCCAAAGACATTGGCGGCCTTCGCGCTTGGAATGGTTCTGTTTCTAATTACGCTCGCGCTTAATGTAGTCGCGCTTTATATATCTAGAAAATATCGAGAGAAATATGAATAATTCACTTGAACAAGAAGATGAGATGAAGTTCGCGGCCACAGAGCGCTATCGTGCACATTTGCGCAAGCGCCATGCAGCCGAAAGACGCTTTAAATTTTATGGGCGACTTGCCGTTGCAACAGCACTGCTGATTTTGGCAACCCTGCTGACGAGTATTACCTATTCGTCTTTGCCGGCCTTTACTCATCATAATGTTCTAGTCGATCTGGAATTTACCGCTGAGGCAAGTGCGGCATCTGGAGTTTATTCGGCAGAAGAATTAAACGATATGAATTGGAGTGGCTTAGCCAATAAGAGCTTAGCAAAGCATTTTCCGGATGTTGAATCGCGCCGCGACCGACGTGCCGTCGCTAGTTTGTTGTCGATGGGCGCTGGCGACAATATCGTCGAATATGTACAGTCGAAATCTATCCGCCAAGGAGATGTGGTTGAATTAAAGCTACCTGTATCAGACGACTTTGATCTTTTGGTGAAGGGTCTGATTGATAGAAACTTGCCAGAGAGTGATCGCATCGTATCGGATCAAAAGTTAGCTTGGATCGAGACATTGGAGAGCGAGGGGCGGGTATCTAGCCAGTTCGCTTATGCATTATTTCAAAATGGCGATAGCCGTGAACCTGAAATGGCCGGCATCAAGGGTGCTTTTGTTGGAACCCTTTGGACCATGTTTATTACCTTGTTATTCAGTCTGCCGATCGGCGTGATGGCAGCCATCTATTTGCAAGAGATTGCGCCTAAAAACCGGCTTACCGATATTGTTGAAGTAAATATCAACAACCTAGCCGCGGTTCCGTCGATTGTTTTCGGATTGCTTGGCCTGGCGGTGTTTATTAACTTCTTTCATCTGCCACGCTCGGCGCCTTTGGTAGGTGGTTTGGTTTTAGCGCTTATGACATTACCAACTATTATTATTGCAACTCGCGCTGCGCTTGCTTCGGTGCCACCGTCGATACGCGAAGCCGCACTTGGTGTCGGCGCCTCGCGTTTTCAAGTAATTTTCCACCATGTTTTGCCGTTGGCGTTACCAGGTATTTTAACGGGTACGATTATCGGGCTCGCGCAAGCGGCGGGGGAGACGGCGCCGTTGCTTATGATTGGTATGATGGCGTTTATTGTTGATACGCCAATGGATGTGACAGACAAGGCAACGGTTTTGCCGGCACAAATTTATATGTGGGCGAATAACCCAGAACGGGCTTTTGTGGCTCGCACGAGCGCAGGTATTGTCATCCTGCTATCATTTTTGATTACGATGAATGCAGCCGCAATCTATTTGCGCAAACGCTATGAGAGAAGGTGGTAATATAATGGAAGAGAAACCAAAAATAACAGCTCGTGATGTAAATGTTTTTTACGGCGACAACCAGGCTCTGTTCGGCGTTGGCATTGATATTCCCGCAAATAACGTCACCGCACTGATTGGCCCGAGTGGTTGCGGCAAGTCGACATTCTTGCGTTGTATAAACCGTATGAATGACGTGATCGAAGGATGCTCGGTGCGCGGGAATATTCATATCGATGATGCTAATATCTACGACGCGCATCTTGATGTTGTAGAATTGCGCGCCCGCGTCGGTATGGTATTTCAAAAGCCAAACCCATTTCCAAAGTCGATATACGATAATGTTGCCTATGGCCCACGTATTCACGGACAGGCTACCTCGAAGGCTGACCTCGATAATATTGTTGAGAAGAGCTTACGACGCGCCGGGCTTTGGGAAGAAGTTAAAGATCGGTTGGCGGCGATTGGCTCGGGTCTCTCTGGCGGGCAGCAGCAGCGGTTATGCATTGCTCGCGCGATTGCGGTCAGCCCGGACGTTATTTTGATGGATGAGCCATGCTCAGCCCTAGACCCAATTGCTACGGCGATTATTGAGGACTTGATTGAAGAGCTTCGAAATAAATATACAATCGTTATGGTAACCCATTCGATGCAACAGGCGGCCCGGGTATCGCAAAAAACGGCTTACTTTCACCTTGGTAAGCTGGTTGAATTTGGCAATACGTCAGATATTTTTACGCGTCCTCAGTTTGAGCAGACGGAAGCATATATCTCAGGAAAAATAGGATAATTTATGGCACATATACTTTCATCTTTTGACGAAGACTTCACTCAGATCAATGCAACGATCGCCCAGCTCGGCGGCATAGCTGAGGCACAATTGCTCGAGGTCACTGACTATCTTGAGAAACGCAAGGTTGACGGTTTGGATGCGTTGATTGCTCGCGATAAAGAACTTGATAAACTAGACCAAGACCTGCACGAACAAGCCATTCGCTTGATCGCCTTACGGGCACCCATGGCACAAGACTTGAGGCGCGTTATTGTCGCCTTAAAAGTTGCTTCCAGCTTAGAACGCATTGGCGACTATTCTAAAAATATTGCCAAACGATCAAAAGTTGTTATCCCAGCTCAACTGGACGGCGCTCCTATGGCTAGCTTAATTCGTATGTCGGGAATGGTGCAAGAAATGCTCCACTCGGTTATGGACGCCTATATGGAAATGGACGCTAACCTTGCAGATGAAATTCGCGCCCGCGACCTTGAGGTTGATAAGCTTCATACGAGCCTGTTTAAGAGTTTGTTAGAAGCGATTACCGAGCAGCCTGATAAGGTAGCGATTGGTTCACATTTATTGTTTATTGCTAAGAATATTGAACGAATTGGCGACTACGCTACGAATATAGCCGAGCAAGTCTATTTTCTTGTGCATGGAGAGTTTCCGTCAGACGAGCGTCAGAAGGCGGATACCTCTAGTCTTACTCAGGACGATTAAGTTACGCTTGGAGCCGAGCGTTTGGAGAGCATAATTGAGGGACGACAGAGATGTCTATTAAAGTTCTAATTGTTGATGATGAACCAGCCCAACGCGAGCTTCTGAAATATAATATTGAGAAGGCTGGTTTTCAGGTCATTGTCGCTAATAATGGCCGTGACGCGATTGAGAAAATTGAAGAAGAAGGACCCGATTTAGTCGTTCTCGATTGGATGATGCCGGAGGCTTCAGGAATTGAAGTGTGCCGCGAAATGCGCTCGCGCTCAGAGACACGCCTTTTACCGATTATAATGCTAAGCGCTCGCGGCGAAGAAGGCGATCGATCTCTCGGGCTTGATTCCGGTGCCGACGATTACATTACAAAACCATTCTCACCGCGCGAACTGGTAGCTCGGATAAAGGCGTTGTTGCGACGTGCGCGCCCGTCATTACTTAACGATGGTCTTTCCTTTCATGGGCTTCAGCTCAACCCTGAAACTATGCGTGTAACCCGGGATGGCGATGATATTCATTTAGGGTCCAAAGAATTTCGCTTGTTGAGCGTTTTGATAGAGCGGCCCGAGCGCGTTTTTGCCCGTGAACAATTGTTGGATATGGTTTGGGGGCATGGTGTTTATGTCGATGATAGAACGGTCGACGTGCATATGAGCCGTCTTCGTCGTGCCTTAAATAAACGTGCCGACGGTGGTGAAGACCGGCCGGATATGATCCGCACGGTACGTGGTGCTGGTTATTCGTTGACCCAAGGCTAATCGGCGCGAGCTATAGTTTAAAAATTGTTCGCCATTCGAGCTTGCGCTTTTATATAAAATATTTAACCTAATCTGATGACACGTAAAGCAGCCATCATATTAGGAGCAGGCGACGCGACTGGCGGAGCCATTGCCCAGAAATTTGCCGAACAGGGAATGCACGTTGCCGCTGTTCGTCGTCCTCGTAACTCTGAAAAGCTATCAGCACTGGCTGATCAGGAATTTGCATCCGGTGGCAAAATTTACGCCTATGCTGCCGATGCCCGCGAGGAAACGGAAGTTGTAAACTTATTTGCCGATGTTGAGGCGAATATCGGACCGATTGAGGTCGTAATATTTAATATTGGCGGAAATGTCTATTTCCCGATCCGAGAGACGACAGCTCAGGTATATCGTAAAGTTTGGGAAATGTGCAGTTTTGCTGGTTTTCTGGCTGGTCGCGAGGCGGCTAAACACATGGTTCCACGTGGGCGCGGTTCCGTATTCTTTACTGGCGCTACGGCGTCAATCCGCGGTGGCAGTGGCTTCTCGGCTTTCGCGAGCGGCAAATTTGCACTTCGGGCACTTGCCCAATCGATGGCCCGGGAGCTTGGCCCTGAGGGTATTCATGTCGCGCATTTAGTGGTCGATTCGGCGATTGATACCGAATGGATAGCCAAGAACTTTCCCGACCGTTACGCCCTTAAAGAAAAAGATGGGTTGGTCAAACCAAGCGATATTGCTGACATATATTGGCAGTTACATTGCCAACCAAGATCCGCATGGGTGAGTGAGCTGGATGTGCGGCCCTATATGGAATCTTTTTAATTCTGTAATGATCTCTAGACAATCCACCGAGGAGTAAGTGATGAAGCAAGTTGAATTTATCGTCGATGTAGCTAGCCCAAATGCCTATCTCGTGAATCAGGTGTTGCCTGCTATTTGCGCCAGTCATGGAGCTAGTTTGAAATATACACCATGCTTGCTAGGCGGCTTATTTAAGTCGACGAATAATCAGGCGCCGATGATGGCCTTTGCCGAGATCAAAGAAAAATTGGCTTATGAGAATTTGGAAATGCAGCGCTTTATTGAGTTGCACCAACTGACTAAGTTTAAGATGAACCCGCATTTTCCAGTTAACACACTATTGACGATGCGCGGGGCAATTGTTGCGGATCAAATCGGGCGTCTCAAGGATTATATCGACGCGATGAGTATTGCAATGTGGGAAGATGGGATGAAGCTTGATGACCTTGAGGTGTTGGGCACGGTTTGGGCAAAAGCCGGCTTTGACGCAGATGAGTTTGCGCAGAAAGTACAAGACCCGGCAGTCAAACAAGTGCTCGTCGATAATACAGCGGATGCCGTGGCCCGAGGCTGTTTTGGTGTCCCTAGTTTCTTTGTTGGGGATCAATTGTTTTTCGGTAAAGAACGCTTCGCCCAGATCGAAGCCCTGTTATAGGGCTTCGAGGTTTCTCGTTCATTGCCGTAAATGCACAGAGCCTAATCGAAAGTGCCTAATTTAAAGAAGAGCCTTCAAGGGTAATTCTGTGCATCAACCTACGTTCTCCATGATAATCGTTCAGGGCAAAGTGCCATGTGCAGCGATTATCCCAAAACGCAATAGAACCGTCTTGCCACTGAAAGCGCGTCGTATGCTCCATGCGTGCTGCATGAGTATATAGATAATCCAGAAGTGGCGCAGATTCTGCTTTAGTCCAACCGTCAAAGTGAAGCGTAAAAGCAGGGTTCACATATAAGGCTTTACGGCCACTTTCAGGGTGCGTAATGACGACAGGATGGTTGGCGTCTTGGGTAGCTTGATCGGCATTTTTAAGACGTGGCCCAGACTCCTTAACATATTCAGATTGCTCACCGAAAATATGCCGACTAGAGTGGATCGCGCGCATGCCTTCCAATGTGGCCTGTAACCCAGGTGAGAGCGTCTCATAGGCTTTGTACATGCATGAAAAAAGGGTGTCTCCACCAACGGGCGGCGTTTCACGGGCTAACAAAATAGATCCCATAGCCGGAATATGATCATACGAATGATCGGTGTGCCATCCGCCACCAATATTTCCTAACTGGTCTTTTTCCTTCAGTACTTGGGCAATTTTCTCATAGCCTTCAACCTGAGCGAAAAACCGATTAATGTTGATCGGCGCCCAGCGCTCAGCAAATTCTATATGTTGCTCAGGGGTTATATTCTGGTCGCGAAAGAATATTAATCCGTGGTCAATAAACGCATCGCGGATTTGCGAGAATTCAGCATTACTCAGTGGTTTCGAAATATCGACATTAGCGATTTCAACACCCACACCACCCGAAATCTTACGGACTTCAATATCTGACATTTTACCCCCCAGTAAAAAATTATTATTAAACGCAAGTAAACTCTATCGCGTCCAATTAACGAAATAATGCCACTAACGATCTTTTATGTCTACTTTAACGCGGTAAAATTGTGTGTTATGTTCGTTAAATTAGCGTTAGTAAATTAAGGCTCCATATAGTCGGAGCGGAATTATGGGTAGTAAAATGCGCAGTGAAGCCGAGTTTAGACAGTCAATAGAATCGCTTCTAGAAGACGCCGAGACGAGTGTTCAAACAGATGTTAAATCTTCAGAACGCATGGCCGCATCGGGTATGTCTACTGAGGAGCTGGACAAGTATGTCCGCGACCTCGATTTAATGATTAGCGAAGAGGCTTTGATTACGATGCGTGCTCAGTTTTTGCGCTTCTCAAGCCTGTTTGACACCGACCAGTCGCGCGATGTCATTCGCAATGCTGTGGCAGAAGTCACCAAGCCGATGCTGGAAGACTGGATTAATAAAAATATGCCAACGATCGCCCGCGATGTTATCACGGAAGCGATTAGTCAGATCGCTGAGTTTCGCCCCGAGAAGTAGGGGAAGCCAGCATGTTTCCGAAATAAAATGATTGATGAAGCCTAACTCGATTAGGCTTTTTTCATGCCTTGCGTAATTTGACGCGACTTCAACAGGTAGATTTCCGCTGAGATAAAGCCGGACTGATATAAGTTTTTAATAACCAGCAATTTTTTCTCGATTTCCTCTAGTTGTTTTTGAGCAACTGGATCGGCTGTCGCCGCGGCGGCTGCGTGCCTTTCGGTGCGCTCTACCGCTTCAATAGCGGCAAACTGTTCTGCGATCACCTCAGGTTCGATACTGGTCGGATCTCTTTGTGTATCCAGATCATCAAATTTAGCAAAATGCTCTTCAATGCTTCCAGCCTCTACCGCTAGGCCTGCGTCACCAGACGCAGAGATCTTTTTATCTTTTAGAATGAGGGGTTTTGTATCCATGAAACCCGAATTGTTATCGGCGTCAATTTCGTCCATGTCCGGACGCGATACATTCATATAATCGAGGTCCGCACGCTTTTCGCGTGTACCGCTGATATACAGTCCAACCAGAATTAGTGCGATTACACCAGCAACCCCAGCCAAAACCTCTGCGTTATCTGTTATTAGGGGTAACCATTCCTGTATAAACTTATCGAAATCCATGACGTCCAATCCGCGGTTCTTGTTTGCACTATTCTAGCAGGGACTGCAGCTATTTGTATAGGTGTAGGTTCAGTTTTCCCAAGGGTGTTTTTGCGGGCGCACAGAACCTGCTTGACCGTCGCGCGGCGGCATTTTGGAAGGCACTTGAGGCACGTGTATTGTTTTTTGCCGCAGGGGCGTGACCTCGAAAGCTTTACTTTGAGCCGGTGCAAATAGAGGCACATCCCCGCGTTTCAAAAAAGGTATCAAGGCCATGCCGGCAACGAAGCCGCCAATATGGGCTACATAGGCTACATTGCTATCGGATTGCCCCAAGTTTAAAAACTGTAAACCGATCCAGCCACCCAAAACGATAAAGGCTGGAATGTTAAACCGCTTAAAGAACACGAATATTCCTGCAACACATCGGACATTGGCCCGAGGGTGCAGCATAAGATAGGCGCCTAACGTTCCTGCAATGGCGCCGGATGCCCCAATCATCGGTACGGTGGATTGCGGGTCCATCATGGCCTGTGAAAAGGCCGCGGCGATGCCACATAATACATAGAGAATAATGAAACGGACTGGCCCCATACTATCTTCTACATTATCCGCAAAAATCCAAAGGTAGAGCATGTTCCCGGCTAAGTGCATGAACCCGCCATGAAGAAACATGGAGCTGATAATCGTCATCCAAGCCGGCGTATATGCCAGTTCATTGGGAAATTCGAGAATACCAAAAATACGGGCGGGGATCATACCGAGGGCGATAACCATCTCGCGCTCTTCGCGGCCCATGCTCACCTGCCACATGAAGGTTAAGATGCAGGCAATCAAAATTGTCCACATGACAACCGGTTGGCCATTCGTATCGTTATCGTCTTTCAGTGGGAAAAAGAACATATTTCTCTTCTATATTGATGGAGCAAGATTGTTGCTACTTTTCTCAACTTAATCAAGTCGGGGTTTGAAAACCGTCAGGTTTTAGCGATTGCTGTTCGGGCTGGTTGCTTCGTCTGACGGGTCGCCGACCATTTGCACCATAAGTGCCTCTGGCAATAAAACCCTTGAAGCCGCGCGCTTAATGTCGTCTTGGGTTACATTTAAGATGCGTTGATTGCGCGTTTCAAAATAGTCCGATGGCCAGCCTTGCATTTGAGCACCAAGCATTTGGTTGGCTATTTTACCGCGAGAATCGAAGCGTAACGCATAGGATCCAGTCAGATAGGTTTTGGCTGCATTTAACTCTTGTTCATTGACACCTTGATCGCGAATATGGCGCATTTCGTTGCGAACCAACTCAATGGCAGGCCGGATCGTTTGATTGTCGCTGGCTAAGGCGCCAATCCATATCGCCGTTTTGTCGAGTGGCAAGAGATAACTATATATGGAATATGCCAGACCACGTTTCTCTCGAATTTCATTTACCAGTCGAGACGAAAAACCACCGCCACCCAGTGTATAGTTCATGACATAAGCTGGAAAGAAATCAGGATCATCATAGCCAATACCCGCATGGCCAAAAACTGCCGAGGTTTGCGGGCCGATCCGTTTGGACACCATGCTGACCGGTGTCGCTTTTAGCGCGACCGGCTCAATCGGTTGCAAGTTAGCGGTCTTAGGTATGTCAGCAAAAATACGATCCAATAATTTTCCGAGGTCGTCTGCTGAAATATCGCCGACAACGCTTATTAGTAAGTTATCGCGCGCCAGCATATTGGTGTGGAGTTTGATTAGATCATCGCGCTGGATACGGTCTAAACTATCCTCATCGCCCAGTTTAGGGCGTCCGTATGGGTGTCCAGCGAAGGCGTTTTGGTACCATAGGGTCATCGCGGTTCGCGACGGAGATTGTTTTTGATTGGCCAAAGCGGCTTTTGTCTCGGCGCGCATTCTGGCAATTGCTTCTTCATCAAATCTCGGCGCGATCAAAGCATCGCGGCTTAACTCAGCAGCGCGATCACCATAGTCTGACAGGAAGCTTAAGCTTGCGGTGACGTGATCCATTGAAGCTTCAAAATAAAGCTGTGTGCCGATGTCGGCGAGGGCTTGCTGAAAGGCCAGGCTTGTTCGCTCGCCCGCTCCCTCATTCATCAAGCTACCCATTAGTGAAGCCAGGCCCGCTAGCCCCTCAGGGTCTTGGGCGGCTCCGCCGCGCCACGCCATTTGTATGGTGACGATAGGCAGGTCATGGTTTTCAACGAACCATGCCTCAACCCCCATTGGCGATTTGATCTCTTGCACTTTTGGCATGGCGACCGCTTGCGATTGCGCATCGATTCCAGTGATCACAGCGATCACAGAGATGCCAGTGAACACAGAGACACAAAGCCAGATCGTCATAAAGGAAACGCGCGCTATGTATTTCATTGCGGTTCACTTTCAGGTTTAAGATAGCCTGTAATAGACCTATTTTTTCGCAAAAATCGTTGCGCCGCCTGCTGAACATCTATGGCTTTAACGGCCTTAATACGCGCTGGCCAATCTTTAATATCCGACGGCTTATTGCCAAGCACGAGTGCCGTTCCATAACTTTGCGCCAAGTTGTGCTGGCTATCTTGTTCAAACACGAAGGATGCGCGAAATTGTGTTTTTGAACGCTCCAGCGTTTTTTCATCGATAGCGGTCGTTTGGAATACATCAATTTGCTGATCGATCTCTTTGCCTAATGTTTCCATATCTATATTGGCGGCAGCGATGGCGTATATGCCAATTTCGCCAACGCCTATCCGCATTATATCAGCCCAACTGGAGATGGCCGCGGCAGAAGCATTTTGCGCAACGAGGGATTGATACAGATGGCTTGTTGTGTCTCCGCCCAACATTTGAATGAGTATTGTTAAGGCCGCGAGTTCGTCTTGGCTAAGCTCATCTAACTCAGGTATCCGATATAGGCGTTGCCATATTTTTTGTTGGGCTCTCACATCCGTCACCACAATTGGCTGGTCGGTTGTTGGCTCAAAGTCTATCTCTGGTCGCGCTGGGCGGCGTTTGCCGCTTGGGGCAATAGGGCCGAAATAAGTTTTCGCGAGCGGAAGAACCTCATCCATCGTCACATCACCGACAACCAGTAAGATTGCGTTATCGGGTGCATAATGGGCCTGATAAAAAGCTACTGCATCCGCATGGTTTAAGGCTTCGATTTCATTGCGCCAACCAATGACTGGAACTGAGTATGGGTGGGCCGGATAAAGGGCGGCGCGCATTTGCTCGCCCAAAAGAGACATGGGCCGGCTATCCACCCGCATGGAGCGCTCCTCAAGAACAACGAGCCTCTCTGTCTCTACGTCTTCCTGCGTTAGTTGCAGGCCGGTCATGCGATCTGCTTCTAGTTGCATGATAGCGTCTAGTTGGTGCTTGGCAACACGCTCAAAATATCCCGTATAATCATATGAGGTAAAGGCATTATCTTGACCACCTAGAGACGCAATAGTTTTTGAGAATGCGCCATCGGGCCGGGTTTTTGTCGCTTTGAACATTAGATGCTCGAACAAATGGGCAATCCCTGATTTTCCCATTGGTTCATCTGCGGCGCCAATTCTGTACCAAAGCATTTGCGTTACAGTTGGCGCTAAATCATTATGGATAACAACGATTTCCAACCCGTTATCCAATGTTGAAAATTCCATATTATTGGTCGTCGTTGGCTTATCCGATCCGCAACTAGATAGAACAAATAAGGCAGCTGCCGTGATCAACACAGTCGCTATTTTAAGTGTAATCAGCGGATTATCAAAAACCTGCTTATTTAAGGGTTTGTCTGGGCGATTATTTTCCATTATTTACAGAGCATTTTTCTTTGTAATATTATGGGTTCAACAGGTTTACTGGTTACCTTGAGACGACCCTGTCGCGAGTTCATCGACGACAGATCTTTGCGCTTCAACGGTATTCCGAGATTCATTTTCCAGCTCAACACGAGACTGCGCGTCATTGAGTTTTGAACCAGCTTTGTTCAGAATATTTTGCTCTGCCGGGCTAAATGTCTCTTCTGGTGTTTCGGCTTTTTTGCCTAACAAAAGAATTTGTGCTGTTTCCGTTGGTGTGGTGTTCGCCGTTGTTTGTTCGCCGGATTTTGGTGGGCGAAGATTGAAATCTGGCGGAATAATAAGTGGCGACTTGGTGATGACCTGAAACTCGTCAGGAGAGTTTTTGCTAAAACCAAAACCATCTTTTACTGAACCGCACCCCGCTAATAAGACTGGAATGGCGATTGTGAGTATTAAGCGAGATACTTGCATTTTTAATCCGTTTTTTTATGGTCTAACAAAGTGAAGGGCTCAAAGACCCAAGTTGGCATTATTTCTAGCCCGAAATGTGGCAGATGGCTAGCATAAGCTTTAATCTGATTCTGAGATTTGTTTGGCGTCTCGTTTTTCGGCATTTTTCGCGCCTTCGGATTTTTCGGAGATCTCAGGGTCGCGCTGGAATATCATTTGGCAAATCAACGCAACAGCTCCCAAGCTTATCCAAATATCGGCGATATTAAAAACATACCAATAATAATCGAATGAATGCAGGCTTATGAAATCCACGACGGCGCCGAATACGGCTCTATCAATGACATTTCCTAGCGCGCCACCTAAAATAATGGCATAGCTGATGCGCGTTAACAGGCTGTTGCTCTGCATTATAAATCTAAAAATAAACAGCATCACTACCAAGCTAAAGCCGATCAGAATAGCCGGGCCATAGGCGCTATCGGTTGCGAATAACCCATAGCTGACCCCTTTATTCCAAACCAGAACAAAATCCAAAAATGGTGTGACAACAATCCGTCCGCCATCCGCCAAATAGGCCAGAGCGAGTGATTTGCTCAACTGGTCGATGCCAGTCGTAAGCACAATTGCCAACACCGCGAGGATTATGCCTTGCGATGAGCTTTTGCTGGATATGGTATTAGGCTTTTCCATCAAACTCCATCACAGCATGCGCATCGCGCGGGGTTAGGTCGGGGTAGCCTTCGAGGCTTCCAACTTCAGGCAAAATCTTCCAAGAACGCGCACATTTGTTGCCAGTGGCGAGCCCGGGCACAACGCGTATGCTGGATACATCTTCAAGTTGGAAGGCATCCGCAGGGCCTGTTTCATTGATAATCTCAATCTGCGAGGTAATGCAAATATCAGCCATATCGGCACTGGTGACGATATTATATAGAGCCGCGTCTTCTATATACACGCTCGGTGCAGCTTCTAGGCTTGAGCCAATTCGCTTTTCACGGCGTTCGATTTCTAGGGCACCTGTTACGGCGCGGCGAACGTTACGAATTTGGTTCCAACGGTCGGCTAAGCCATCATCTTTCCACTCCGATGGAATGTCTGGGAATTGCCGAAGGTGCACGGAATCATTTTCATCCGGATAGCGAGATTGCCAAACTTCTTCCATCGTAAAAGCCAAAATAGGCGCGAGCCAAGCTGTTAAGCAATTGAACACTTGGTCCAGAGTGCTTTGACAAGCTCGGCGCGTTTGGCTGGATAATGGGTCACAATAAAGTGTGTCCTTGCGGATATCAAAATATAATGACGACAAATCAAATGTCATAAAGTTGAACAGGCTTTGATAAACACGGCGGAAGTCATAACTATTATAAGCCGCACGAATGGTTGCATCGGTCTCATATAATTTATGCAAAATGAAGCGTTCTAATTCTGGCATCTCGGCGAATGGAACCGCGTCCTTCGTATCAAAATTATCAAGATTACCAAGTAGAAAACGCAATGTGTTTCTTAGCTTGCGATAGGATTCTGTGTTGGTCTTAATGATCTCCTGACCGATACGAAGGTCTTCTGTATAATCGGAACTCATGACCCATAGCCGAATAATATCAGCACCGGATTGCGAGATAACCTTAAGCGGGTCAACTACATTGCCGGTTGATTTGGACATTTTCCGGCCTTTATCATCCATCACAAATCCATGCGTTAACACGCTTTTATAGGGAGCGCGGCCACGTGTTGCCGTGCTTTCCAATAGTGACGACTGGAACCAACCGCGATGCTGGTCCGAACCTTCCAAATATAAATCGGCTGGCCAATGTAATTCTTCGCGCTGCTCTAAGACAAAAGCATGCGTGACGCCGCTATCAAACCAAACGTCTAAAATATCGGTCACTTGCTCGAAGTCTTCGGCTTTGTAACGATCTCCCAAGAAAACTTGTGGGTCTGTATCAAACCAAGCATCGGCTCCGCGTTCACGAATTTTTTCGAGGATCCGTTCATTTACATCATCATCGCGCAAGGGGTCGCCGGTCGATTTGTCGACAAAAATAGTAAGGGGTACACCCCAAGCCCGTTGTCGCGAGACAACCCAATCCGGGCGGTTCTCAACCATTGAAAAAATTCGGTTACGTCCAGCTGCTGGCAGCCATTCGACGTCTTCAATAGAGGCTAGGGCTTTGTCTCTTAAATCACCCGTCTGCATGGAAATAAACCACTGTGGGGTGTTGCGGAAAATCAGTGGTGCTTTGGATCTCCAACTATGCGGATATTGGTGACGAAGCTTGCCGCGAGCGAGCAGGCGCTCGGCGCTCAGCAAAGCTTCGATAACGCTATTATTTGCGTCGCCGTCTTTGCCTTTATCATTCAAGACGCGCTTGCCCGCAAACATCGGCACGCTCTCAAGGTAGACACCGCCCTCATCAATGGTGAAAGGGATTTCGATATTGTTGGCGCGACCCAGCTCAAAGTCATCTTGCCCATGACCGGGTGCAATATGAACCAGTCCAGTACCTGTTTCATCCGTAACGAAATCGCCCGCCAACATAGGCACTGTGAACTCATAACCTTGTCCTGCAAATGGGTGTGCGCAGGCCTCAATATCCCCGGGGTTGATGTTAGCAATGCGCTGATACGCTTCAATGCCAGCTGCATCCATAACTCTTGGCGCTAAGGTGTCGGATAAAATTAATTTACCTTGAGGCGTTTCATAAATTCCATAAGCTAGATTAGGCGCATAGGCCACGGCGCGGTTGCCCGGAATGGTCCACGGTGTTGTGGTCCAGATAACGGCAAAAAGATTTTCACAATCCAGTTCTTTTGAAGACGACGACTGAACCGGAAACTTGACGAAAATGGTCGGAGAGACATGCTCTTCATACTCAACTTCGGCCTCGGCTAGAGCGGTTTTTTCAACAACGGACCACATGACTGGTTTTGAACCACGGTAAAGCCCTTTGTTCATGATGAACTTTTGAAACTCTTCAACGATTGTTGCTTCGGCGGCAAAAGCCATTGTTGTATATGGGTTTTCCCAATCAGCAATAATGCCCAAGCGTTCAAATTGGCCTTTTTGAATGTCGACCCATTTGGCCGCAAACTGACGACATTCAGCGCGGAATTCGGCCGCAGGGACATCATCCTTATTCTTTCCTTTGGCGCGATATTGTTCTTCAATTTTCCATTCAATGGGTAGGCCATGGCAATCCCAACCAGGAACGAAAGGGGCATCTTTACCCATCATTTGTTGTGAACGAATAACGATATCTTTGAGAACTTTTTGCATGGCGTGGCCAATATGGATTTCACCATTCGCGTAAGGGGGGCCGTCATGCAGAACAAACTTCTCACGACCTTTGCTTTGCTCGCGCAATTTTTCAAACAGGTTAATCTTTTTCCAATGTTCCAAAATACCGGGCTCGCGCATTGGCAAGCCGGCTTTCATAGGAAAGTCTGTCTTTGGCAAATTTAGGGTGTCTTTATAATCTCGTTCATCACTCATTTGGTTTTTCTATCCATGCTCTCAGGTTCCGCAAAGTCTATGTTTGCCATTAAGCCTCTCGCGGTATCGCTATCGAGAGAGATTTGTTTTTTTAGAGCGTCGAAATTCTCAAATTTTACTTCGGGACGTAAAAACTTGTGAAAGCCAACACTCAGCTCCTTACCATATAGATCACCATCATAGTCAAATAAGTGAACTTCAAGGCGCGGCGCAGGTGTTCCTACAGTTGGTCGCATTCCGAGATTGGCAACACCGGCAATATATAGTCCTGTTTCGGAGCCATCATCAATCCGCGCGTGGACGGCATAGACGCCAAAAGCGGGTCGAATATAATCATCTAGTTCGATGTTGGCGGTCGGGAAGCCGATTGTGCGCCCGCGTTGATCACCTTGTCGAACTTCGCCTTCGATGGACCATACATGGCCGAGCAATGTATTGGCCTGCTCGCAATCGCCTTCACGCAGAAATTTGCGAACTCGGGATGATGAGACCGGTGGGTGATCTTGAAACGATGGATCGGTTATCGCGTCAATAATAGTTACATGGAAACCGAGGTCTTTCCCAGCCTGTAATAATGTATCCGGTGTGCCTTGGCGGCCCTTGCCATAATGGAAGTCATGGCCGACAACAACCCCGCGAATATTAAGTTTTCCAACTAAAATGTTGCTGATAAAATTATCAGATGTGCATTGTGACATGGCCTCATCGAAAGCCAATGCCATAACAAAGTCAGCACCGAATTGACCGAGCAAAGACGTGCGCCGATTGATTTTAGTTAATCGGAACGGGTCTTCGTCGGGCTTAAAATATTGGCGCGGGTGTGGGTCAAACAATAAAACACCCAATGGCACGTTTAAATCATTCGCGATGCCGCGTGCTTTTTTAATGACAGCTTGGTGCCCCAAATGTACGCCATCGAAATTACCGATCGCTATGACGGCACCAAAATGCGCGTCATGGATCGATTCTAGATCTCTATATAAAGTGGTTTCTAACATGTTTTGTTAATCTCGATATTTGGCGTCGGCATCATTTGCAACAGCTTATGAATAATTAATCACCATACAAGGTGTTTCATTGCCGCAAAAGCATATCCACCATCTTGGGCAAGCCTTTGCTTAATTTTCTCTGGATCGGTTAAGTCAAAGTCCGTCTCGGAGCTACCCAACCCGCCTGTGATATAAATAACATCCAAAGTTTCTTGATTGGCTCCGACGATATCCGTTTTCGGACCATCGCCAATTGCGAGAATGCTAATTTGTGTGTCTTTCGGGAGGTTAAGACGCTCAAAAACTCTTTTTCTCGCTAGGTCATAGACATAAGGATAAGGCTTGCCCAACCAGACGACATTACCGCCCATGCCTTCATATATTTCAGCAATGGCGCCAGCGCAAAACAGAATACGGTCGCCCATTTGCACAATTCGATCGGGATTTGCGCATATCACGGTTAAATTATGGTTCAGCCAGTCTTGCATCGGTGCATGATAGTCTTCGGGAGTTTCCGATAAGTCATCATGCATGCCAGTTAGCAAAATAAAGTCAGCGGTCTCCAGTTCGGCTTGATGATCCTCAAACCCTTCAATCGTGTCCATGTCCTTATCGGCACCAACAAAATAATATGTCTCGCCGCGTTTTGTGCGCTCTGACAATATATCAATAGCCGCGTTTCCTGAGGTGACTATCTCGTCATAACAATCGTCCGGCACGCCTAAATTTCTTAAGCGCTGTTGTGCCGCAGAGCTCGGTCGCGGCGCGTTTGATAGCAAGATCACTGGTTTACCCGATGTTTTGAATTGTCTGAGTGCTTCAGGAACGCCCGCAAACGGTGTCGTTCCATTGTGTAAAACGCCCCAAATATCGCAGAAAATGGCGTCGTAATTATCAGCTATTTCATGTAAGCCCGAGAGCATATTTGGTGTCATTTTTTAAAATATCCCAATAGAATTCCGATAGTTGATCGTGCAAGTTGCCTACCAAAATAGGGCGCGTCAAGCCCTCGCTAGAAACAAGTTTTATGCTATGATCATCTCAAATTGGAAACGGAGGAAATTATGAGTTTATTTGATCTATCGGGAAAAACAGCAGTTGTAACAGGTGCATCGCGCGGTATTGGTGAAGCCATTGCGCGTCGCATGGCTCAGCATGGTGCAAACGTCGTTGTATCTAGTCGTAAGGCGGATGCGTGTGATGTCGTAACCAATGATATTAACGCCGAATATCCCGGGCGTGCCGTCACTATTCCTTGTAATATTGGCGATAAAGCACAATTGCAGTCCCTCGTTGATAAAACGAAAGAGCATTTTGGTAAAATCGACATTCTTGTTTGTAACGCGGCTGTGAACCCATATTTTGGTCCATCGGCTGATTGCCCGGATGATGCATTTGATAAGATTATGAATTGTAATGTCAAATCAAACCATTGGTTGAGCAATATGGTCTTGCCAGAAATGCTGGAGCGCAAGGATGGCGTTATTATAGTGATTTCCTCGATTGGCGGCATTAAAGGCTCGCCGATGCTCGGTACGTACGGCCTGTCTAAAGCGGCAGATTTTCAGTTGGTGAGAAATATTGCCGTTGAGCATGGAACAAAAAACATCCGAGCCAATGCGATAGCGCCCGGACTTATCAAAACCTATTTTGCGCAAGCCCTTTGGGACGATCCTAAGATTTTGGAGCAATCTACATCCTCAACGCCGCTAAAGCGTATCGGTTCACCCGACGAAATCGCAGGTGCAACAGTATTTTTAGCGAGTGAAGCCGGTGCTTTCATGACAGGGCAGCAAATGGTTATCGATGGCGGGCAAACCATCGCCTAACGACTTGGCTTTTAGGGAAATATAATTTTTCCACAAGTAATTGTAATTATTCATAAATTTAAAAATCGGTAGCCCTGTAATGGAGCTGCCGATTTTTTTATGTCGGCCGGTTATTAATTAATTACTAAAAAATCGGTATTTTATGAAAATTAATAAGAAACTTTCTTGACGCTTCATCCATTCAACCTAATTTTTTATGGGAGGAGAGAGGAACTCCTTAAATTATCTCACTATTTGTTGCGTTGTGTACGGATTGATCGAGCAGTTTACCCCAGCCTCTCGCAGTTACCTCTGACTTTCCGATGTATCTTTTTATGTTTGTTGCGTCTGTTTATTTAGTTTGCGTCTCAACTAGGTGAGCAGCTTGTAGCGCAAAATGTAGTGTATTTTGTAGCCTGTTTTGATGCGTAAAATGTAGCGTATTTTGTAGAGTAGGGCGTATTTCGTTGGTTTTACGAATACCTAAACCGCCCTGGTAATTGGTTCAATATCATGATTGTTGGTTTTCTAGATATTGAGCTTCTGTCCTAAAAAGTTGTAGCTGAGTGTATCGGGCTATAATTAGGGTCGGCAGATTATATTAATCGGCGGTCGGTGGATTTTTCCATCGGCCGTTTTTTTATGGGCAAACCTGTTTGGGCGTCTCGGGTCATGCTGGTCTTATTTAGATAGGTTTACTTTATCTGTAATACTCTGGAGTTGGTTATTTTTCCGTTTTTTTTGAATGGGTCTTGACAGTTAGGTGCATGGTTCTTATCTCCTAGATACAGATTGGCACTCGGTGTCGGAGAGTGCCAATAGGGTTTAAAATCTATAGTCAACTTAACAACCTATGAACAATTAGTAGCGCTGGAGGTCCAGCGTTTAGCCTTAAATAAGAGGAGAAAACTTATGAAATTTCGTCCATTACATGACAGAGTGCTCGTCAAACGTTTAGAAGAAGACAGCAAGACAGCTGGCGGCATCATCATTCCAGATACAGCTAAAGAAAAACCATCTCGCGGCGTCGTCGTAGCCGTAGGAGCAGGGTCTCGTGGCGAAGACGGAAAAGTTACGGCTCTTGATGTCAAAGTTAAGGATAGCATTTTGTTCGGAAAATGGTCCGGCAGTGAAGTCACAATCGATGGCGAAGACCTATTGATTATGAAAGAGTCCGATATTTTGGGAGTTATTGGCTAAATTATAAAGTTTAGTCGAGGAAATCCACGTTAATTATTCTAAAAGAGAGAGATAATATAATGGCTAAAGAAGTAATATTTGGTGCGGAAGCACGCGAAAAAATGCTGAAAGGCGTCGATATTCTAGCCGATGCCGTGAAGGTAACCCTGGGTCCAAAAGGACGTAATGTTGTTCTTGACCGTTCATTCGGTGCGCCACGCACAACCAAAGATGGTGTATCTGTAGCGAAAGAAATCGAGCTTGAAGATAAGTTCGAGAATATGGGTGCTCAGATGGTTCGCGAAGTCGCGTCACGCACAAATGACGAAGCTGGTGACGGTACAACAACAGCTACCGTTCTAACGCAAAGCATCGTTCGTGAAGGCTCGAAATATGTTGCAGCTGGCATGAACCCAATGGATTTGAAGCGCGGCATCGACTTGGCTGTAACTGCAGCTCTTGCTGATCTTGAGAAGCGCTCCAAAAAAGTGAAATCAAACGAAGAAATCGCTCAGGTCGGAACTATTTCGGCCAATGGTGAAGCTGCAATCGGTAAGATGATCGCAGAAGCAATGGCTAAAGTCGGTAACGAAGGCGTTATCACTGTTGAAGAAGCAAAAGGTTTGGAAAGCGAACTTGATGTTGTTGAAGGCATGCAATTCGATCGTGGCTATTTGTCACCTTACTTCATCACGAATGCAGACAAAATGACGACTGAGCTAGAAGCTCCGCTTATTTTGCTTCATGAATCGAAGCTATCCAGCTTGCAGCCAATGCTGCCAATCTTGGAGAGTGTTGTTCAATCTTCACGCCCACTATTGATTATTGCTGAAGACATTGAAGGTGAAGCTCTAGCGACACTCGTCGTTAACAAGCTACGCGGTGGATTGAAAATTGCGGCTGTTAAAGCTCCTGGTTTCGGTGATCGCAGAAAAGCAATGCTTGAAGATCTTGCTGTCCTAACCGGCGGTCAAGTTATCTCAGAAGACCTAGGCATTAAGCTTGAAAGCGTTACTTTAGATATGCTGGGTACAGCGAAGCGCGTCAACATCACAAAAGATGAGACAACGATTGTCGATGGTGCAGGCAAGCGCAAAGCAATCGAAGCGCGTGTTTCACAGATCCGCACGCAAATCGACAACACAAGTTCTGATTATGACCGTGAGAAACTTCAAGAGCGCCTGGCTAAATTAGCTGGCGGTGTTGCTGTTCTTAAAGTCGGTGGTGCTACAGAAGTAGAAGTTAAAGAGCGCAAAGACCGTGTTGATGATGCATTGAATGCAACGCGCGCTGCGGTTGAAAGCGGTATTGTCCCAGGTGGCGGAACGGCTCTTCTATTGGCGACGGTCGCGATTGATAAACTGGTTGACGACAATACGGATATCCAAGCTGGTATCAAGATTGTACGTCGTGCATTGGAAGCTCCGATGCGTCAAATCGCTGAGAATGCTGGAGTTGAAGGCTCGATAGTTGTCGGTAAAGTCCTCGAGTCCAAAGGCAAGCTCGGCTTTGATGCGCAAAAAGAAGTCTATTGCGACCTAATCAGCGCCGGTATCATTGACCCAACGAAAGTTGTGTCGACAGCGCTTCGCGATGCAGCGTCTATTGCTGGTCTTCTTATTACGACTGAAGCGATGGTTGCTGAAAAACCATCTCCTGCCGGTGGCGCAGGCGGCGGCATGCCTGACATGGGCGGCATGGGCGGCATGGGCGGCATGATGTAGTTGGCATTTTGCTTAGCTAAAGTTTTAAAGGCCGTCCTTCGGGGCGGCCTTTTTGTTTATATTGCTTTCATAGGCCCGATAAGCTATCAAACCAACGTTACTGCGTCGAAAACAAAAATAATGTAATGAGACCATGGTCGAGATACCAGATCCGCGGTTTTCAAAAGCCTCTGATGAAGTCGAAGTTGTTCCGGGTATGACAGCAACGGTTGATCTGATTGGTAAGAAGCGGACAGTCTTGAACTACATCCTTACGCCAATCGAACGTGCCTCGGGTGTGGTATTTAGAGAGAAATAATCAGGCCAATAGCAGGAATCCGCGAAGGATATAAATGGCGCCCACGGTCAATAAAATGGCCTGGGTCCATTTGAAAAAATTTGCGTCTTGCATTTGGTCCAAGACTTTTTTGCCGAGTGTTGTTCCAAGCATTGAGATCAGAATACAGGCCAATAGAATTTCTAAGTTGGGCAGATTTGTTTGGTTCGATAAGAGTTGGGTATAAAACACAACTTTGGTGGCATGCCCGATGGCTTGTGCTACGGCTTTTGTTGCAACGACTTGGTGGCGGGTAAAGGGCACGTCTTGGAAAAATATATCTAGGATTGGCCCACCAACGCCGGCAAGAAGATTGGTGATGATGACGACGCATCCAGCAAGCGGCGCAACAAACGGCTTGGTGATATCCAACGCCCATTTTTTCGGTAAAGCAAATGCCGTAAATGGCAAGATACCCAGTCCGAAAAATACGACAACTGGAGAGGGTGTATAGTCGATAAGAACCACTGCGATCATCGCGACGGCACCACCTAGCAAAAACGGAATCGTGACAGCCCATTGGATATCTTTACGGTTTAGGTAGGCCCGGTAGCCATTTGAGGTTAGTTGGATTATCCCGTGTAGCACCATGGCTTGGGCAACAGGAAGTAGTACCGCGAGGACGCCCATGAGGATTAAGCCGCCGACCATTCCAAAAATACTTGATAGCGCGGCTGTACCCAGCGTTGCGACAAGAATAATAAGGATGGTAATCGAGCTCATTACCTAGCCTAAACCATTATCAACACGCAACGCTATGGCTATGTCTTTAAACTGTTAACTAGAAAGACGCATATACGATGAGACGTTTAAACGATGAGACGTTTATGCAGGGAGACGGCTCACCAAGCGATCGAATATTTCATTTCGTGCGGTAAAAATATGTGAGGCGTCGCGTCCAGTCACTATCGCCTTACCTTTCTGATGCAGTGCTTCTGAGAAACTTGCTATCATCGTTTTTTTGAGAATGACGGATAGCGATCCACTGGTTATCGTTTTTATGTCTCCGACGGCCTTAGCGTCGAACTGTTTGCATAGATCAGGCAACCAGCTTTCGTCAGAGGCACTCATCTCAAAGCTCAGTTCAACCATATTTTCAGCGTCGGCACGCGCATCCAAACGGTGCAAGATTTGCCGAATGGCCGCCCGAGCTGGAGCTGACCAATCTGCGGATAGGGACGCGGCTAAATTAGCTTCGCTTTTAAGAATGACCCCATCATCTGGAACTCTCAATTGATTGGCGGTTAAGGTTGTTCCGGTCGAGGTGATGTCGACAATAACCTCCGCCGCTCCAGATGCCGGTGCGCCTTCAGTGGCTCCAAAGCTGCGCACGATCGTATAATCGGTTATGCCTTGCAATGCGAAAAAATCTTGGGTCAGTTGAAAATACTTTGTTGCAACCCGTAAGCGTTGACCGTGGCGTGAGCGAAAATCACCCGCTACTTCGGCAAGGTCTGACATATGGGTAACGTCGCTCCAACCATCAGGAATGGCCACGACGACATTTGCATGTCCGAAGCCTAACGGCTTTAGGAGCAATATGGTTGTATCAAGATCGCTAACTTCTTCGCGTAACAGGTCTTCACCGGTAATGCCGATATGTACGGCGCCATCGCGAAGTCGCGTAGCTATTTCGCTGGCGGATAAATAGGCAATCTCGACATTATCCATTCCAGGAATATGGCCCGTATAGCCGCGTGCCGCATCGCGCTTGAGCCGCATGCCGGCCTTATCAAACAGCGCCGCAGCATTTTCCTCTAATCGACCTTTCGAAGGGATCGCGATGATAAGTTTATCTTGCATGACTATATCTCCGATGTTTCGCTTGATGGGTCGGGCAATGTCGTTTTAGCGGCATTAGATTGACCGCCTGCCGCTTCATATATTCGTTCCATAGACACAGCGCCGCCAACAGCCGTCAGCGGTTCGGGTGCGCCCAAGGCCGATAAAAGCTCGTCATAGCGCCCGCCACTGGCCACAACCTGTCTCGGCCCCAATGCCGGAACGCAAATCTCAAATACGAAGCCCGTGTAATAGGCCAGCTTTCGGCCCCGTTTAGCGCAGAAACAAATGGCTGAAGGCTCGATCACGCAACGTTTCGTGATTTCGGATATTCTGGTTTCAAACCGCCAAATAGCTTCATCGGTAGCTTTGTGAATTGTCACTCCGATGCTGCGTAAAGCGGCACGCAGTTCATCAACAGGGCAGTTTAGTGCTGCCAGTGCGCGTATCTTGGCGGCGGTTTCTTCAGCTAGTGGCTCGGCGTTGGCTTCATCCAATTTATCCTGAAGACGGGCCATTATTTCTTCTTGGCTACGCCCTGCAATGACCCTGTTTGCTTGGTTTGGCTCCAGCATAACGGATGATCTCGTGACGGGGGGCGGGGAGATTAACTGGCTCAGGGTCAACTCAAGCGAGCTTCCGTGTGAGTAACTTCGGCGTAAGCGTATTTGCTGGCGATCCGTTAACTTTAGATCCTGAAGTATCGCTGAAAATAGTTCTAAATCATTGATGAATAAATCAAATTTTGTAACGTCTTGGTCACGAATGAAGTCGACCAAAATGTTGAGAACTTTTACTTCGTCGACAACGATATTTTGCATAGCCGTATCTGCGTTTAATATCTCGATACCAACTTGGGTGAATTCTTCGGGTTTTCCAGCACCGCGCGGCTGATACCGAAAGGCGGTTCCTGAGTAGTAATATTGGCTCTGCTCAAATTTACCTTGCTGGATATATTGGCGTGCGGTCGGGATCGTAAGGTCGGGGCGCAAGCAAAGGGTCTCCCCGACAGGATCCGTAAAGGTAAACAAGCGACGGCGCATTTCTTCGCCCATTAATTCAATAAACGGGTCGGCGGGCTGTAATACAGGGTTCTCGATCAACTCAAACCCAGCCGTTTTGAATAATTCAAGATGGGCTTGCCCACCACCAACGGCGGCTTGGCGTCGCCATGACGTATTTTCTGCATTGGGTAGGCCAAAAACATGTGACGCAACTTGAATGTTTTGGGCTGAACAAATTTTCGCGAGGGCGAAGCAAACGCGCGGTGGAAAGCCATTTTTTCTGTAATTTGAAATGGCGGACGAGCCGACTTCAAGCAACTCAGCGACTTTGATCGTACCACCCAGAGCCTGAATAACGGCGGAGCTTGATTGCAACATAGTATAGATCTCCGAAATTTTTATTTATACGGGGCGCGCGCAGTCAAGCTCGACCGCGCTAACTAAGGCAATGTAATACAACTAATTTGAATTCATGTAAATTGAATTTTTATGAAATACACATAATTTAAGTTCAAATAATATGAACTATGCGATTATTTCATTTATTTTGGATATTAATTCAGATTTATTCACTTCAAACTGCGAATGCTGCGATTCACGCCATTCTGTATTGTCAGAAATTTCGGCTGATTTTTCACTTCCAAGCTGCAAATCCTTGATCGTGATAACTCCGCGTTCGCGCTCGTCACTGCCTTCAATCAACGCCAGGCGTGCGCCACGCGCATCTGCATAACGCAATTGCGGCTTCATTCCGCTGTCACCCATATACATTTCCGCGCGAAGTCCAGCATTTCTTAATGATTGAACGAGCTGAGCTGTCTCGGCAATGGTCTCGCGATCCATAATCAGAGCCACAATTAAAGGCGCTGTTGGTGCTGCCGCTAGTGTGCCTTTCAGGCTCAGTGCAGCGGCTAAGCGGCTAACGCCGATAGAGATACCGGTTGCCGGTACCTCAATGCCTTTGAAACGCTTAACCAGATCGTCATAACGCCCGCCACCTCCGACAGAACCAAATTTGGCTAAATCGCCATCTTCGTCCTCGGCTTCAAAGGTGAGTTCGATTTCAAATACAGGGCCCGTGTAATAATCAAGGCCACGTACAACGGATGGGTCAATGGTAATCCGGTCGGCCGAATAACCCAAAGCCGTGAAGAATGTGTCCATGGCGCGCAGTTCAACGACGCCGGCTCGGCCAATTTCACTATTGGCAACTAATTCAGAGAGCTGCGTTAATGTTTCCTCGCGTGACGCTTGGCGTGCCTCAAGAAAAGCCAAAATTGGTTCAATCGCCTCCGTATCGAGACCAGCTCCCTTTGTGAAGTCACCGCTATCGTCTTTGCGTCCTGCACCAAGTAGATCGCGCACCCCAGCTATGCCAAGGCGGTCCAGCTTGTCCATGGCGCGCAATATAATAAGGCGTCGGTTTTCATAGTCAGGCTCATCAGGTTTAAGCCCAGTTATTTCCAAAATTCCATCGAGTATCTTACGGTTGTTGATCCGCACAACATAATCACCACACTGAAGCCCCAGCGCTTGCATACAATCTGCCGCCATCATGCAGATCTCCGCATCTGCGGCTTGATTGCCAGCGCCTACTGTATCCGCATCCATTTGCATGAATTGGCGGTAGCGGCCCGGCCCTGGTTTTTCATTGCGAAAAACAAAGCCGGATTGATAGCGTCGTAAGGGTTTCGGCAAATGGTCGTAATTTTCTGAAACATAACGCGCAAGTGGTGCCGTTAAATCATAGCGCAGGCTTAGCCATTGGCTATCATCATCTTCTAAAGCAAACACGCCGGCATTGGGTCGATCTGAATCGGGCAGGAATTTACCCAGTGCATCGGCGTATTCGAAAGCGGGCGTGTCGAGTTGTTCAAAGCCATATCGTTCATAGACGGTGGCAATAATGCGCAGCATATTTTGCTGTAAATGGAGTTCAGCTCCAGCCATATCGCGAAAGCCGCGCGGCAGGCGAGCTTTTGGTTTGAAGACTTTTTGCTTCTTCTGTTTTTTCTCGGATTTGGGGTATGGAGGATTTTCTGACATGCCAAAGATTTATCGGAAACCGAGCTTTGAGGCAAGCGCATCTCGCGCTTAGGTTTTAGCTAATGACTTTAGCTAATGCCTTCGGCTATCGGCTCATGCCTACAAACCGAAGGGTGAGAGGCCGCGGACATGTTCATCCAGCTGGAGCGCACGATTGATCGAGGGTGTGGCGCGTTGGTTGCAGTCTTGGCGCTCGCATAGCCGGCAGTTAATGCCGATCGGGGTATCCCTATCGCGGCTTTCTAAGTTTAGGCCACCGGAATAAACCATACGCTCGGCGTGGCTGATATCGCAGCCGAGGCCGATGGCAAATTGATTATCGGGCACGCCAAAACCTGAGTTATCACGGCTGACTGTGCGCGCGACCGAGAAATACCGTGTCCCGTCCTCCATTTGCACTGTTTGCGTGGAAATTTTTCCAGGAATACGAAAAGCATCATGTACGTGCCAGCGCGGACAGGTTCCGCCAAATCGGGCAAAATGAAACCCTGCACCTGAAAAGCGTTTGGATATATTTCCCGCATTGTCGACGCGCAAAAGAAAAAATGGAATGCCGCGGGCGCCGGGGCGTTGCAGGGTTGTCAGCCGATGGCAAACTTGCTCAAAGCTCGTGCCAAAGCGTCGCCCCAGCAAGGTGATGTCATAACGCGTATCTTCGGCTGTTTTTAGCAGTGGCCCATAGGGCATTAGCAGAGCGGCGGCAAAATAGTTTGTTAGCGATACGCGGGCGATTATGCGCGTCGCTTCACTTCCCAAGCCAGCTTGTTGGATTAGGTCATCAATCGTACGGCTTTGCTCCAAATAGCCAATTTGATAGGCCAGTTGAAACGAGCGCCCTGGTTGATCGAGCAATTCGGATAGAAATATCGTCTGCCGGTGACGGTCGTAGCGGCGCAGGGTGTTGCCCATTAGATCAATTGGCGCGATACGGGTTCTGACCCGGTGCAGGGTTTCCAATCTCCCTCGCAGGGCAATATAAGGCTCGTCATGGCCGGCGACAGCATCTTGATATAGAGTTTCAGCGCTCTCATCGAGGCTTGAAAAGTGATTCCCCTGTTGGTTGATGAAATCGCGGACCTCTTCCATCGCCATCATGGCATCCGTGCCGCCACTATTTGGTGTATCTGCGAGGCGCTCGGCTAGCATAGTTTTGGTTGACGTGGCTTCGCGAAACGCTTGGTAGAGCCTAGCCACAGCATCGGCCGCGATGGGGCTTGCGGCGGCAATATCCTTAAGCTCTGGCTTGCTGATCGGCGTATCTTGAAACATGGGGTCTGAAAACACTTCGGATAATTGTGCTTGTGCCCGCGCTTCTTCATCGCCAGCCAAGCCACGCGGGTCGATATCAAAAACCTCTACGAGCTGCAGCAGTATCTGTGCTGAGATGGGCCTTTGATCGCGCTCAATCAGGTTTAAATAGCTGGTTGAGATGCCCAGAGCATTGGCCATAGCGGCTTGAGTGAGGCCTAACTCCCGCCTTAGTCGGCGAATTCGCGAGCCGGCAAATAATTTTCTTTCAATTAGTTTTTTTGGTGTTTCTTGCATATGTTAAAACCATTCAATGGGTTAGCTGATAAATTAATCTAAATGTTTACAAGGTTTACATAATATACATAAAAATACTGAAATTTAGTAAACTTTTTTACTTTAATTTTTTCAATAACTTAAAGAATTAACTACATTGACTCGACAACCTCTTGTGCGATGTGTATGACCTCGACACAAGAGACTACCTAAACAAAATTACAGCCAAGAGGTGATGATATGTCGGATTATTTAAAACAAGTAGAAGCCGTAGCTGCCGAAATTCAGAGTAATGGTGGCCCATGGGCCGCGATCAATGCAGAGTATGTCGTACGTATGCGCTTACAAAACCGTTTTAAGACGGGTTTGGACATAGCTCGTCATACCGCAGTTATTATGCGTAAAGATATGGCTGATTATGATGCGAATTCAGCTGACTATACTCAGTCTTTGGGTTGCTGGCATGGTTTCACCGCTCAGCAAATGATGATGGCTGTGAAGCGTCACCAGAAAACGGTCGATAAAAGCTATGTTTATTTGAGCGGCTGGATGGTTGCGGCTCTGCGGTCTGACTTTGGTCCTTTGCCAGATCAGAGCATGCATGAGAAGACAACGGTTCCAAATCTTATCGAAGAAATCTATACATTCTTAAAGCAAGCGGATGCACGCGAACTTCGCCATGTATTTGTTGAGCTTGATGAAGCTCGCAAAAACGGTGGCGACGTCGCTGCTGTATTGAGCAAAATTGATAACTTCGAAACACATGTTGTCCCAATTATTGCCGATATCGATGCCGGTTTTGGTAACGAAGAAGCAACCTATTTGCTGGCTAAGAAAATGATTGAAGCCGGCGCTTGCTGTATTCAAATTGAAAACCAAGTTTCGGATGCGAAACAATGTGGTCACCAAGATGGTAAAGTTACGGTTCCGCATGAAGACTTCCTATCCAAGATCAACGCGGTTCGTTATGCGTTTCTTGAGCTTGGTGTAGATAATGGCGTAATTGTTGCTCGTACCGACTCGCTAGGTGCAGGTCTAACGCAAAAAATTCCTGTTTCAAAAGAAGCCGGTGATCTTCCAAGCCAGTATAACGCTTTCTTGAAAACGGAAGACGTGACAGACCCGGGCCAAGTTTCTGACGGCGAAATGATCCTCGTTCAGGATGGTAAAATGGTTAAACCCGTTCGCCTACCAAATGGCCTTTATGCATTCAAAGATGGCAGTGGCGAAGACCGTGTTGTTCTTGATTGTATTACGAGCTTGCAAAACGGTGCCGATCTTTTGTGGATCGAGACTGAAAAACCAAACGTTCAGCAAATTGCGGGCATGGTTAATCGCGTTCGTGAGGCCATTCCAAATGCCAAGCTTGTTTATAACAATTCGCCTAGCTTTAACTGGACTTTATCGTTCCGTGAACAAGTTTATGCAGAATGGAAAACAGCAGGCAAAGACGTATCGGCCTATCCAGATCCAGCCAGCACACCTCGCGGCCTAATGGATGTGCAGTTTGACACGACTGAATTGGCAATTGATGCAGATGCTCTCGTTCAAAGCTTCCAAAAAGATGCGGCGCGCGAAGCAGGTATCTTCCACCATTTGATCACGCTTCCTACATATCATGAGACAGCGCTTGGAACAGATATTCTGTCTGAAGGCTATTTCGGTGACTTGGGAATGCTGGCTTATGTGCGCGATATTCAGCGTCAAGAAATTCGCAGAGATCAAGCATCTGTGAAACACCAAGACTTGGCTGGCTCCAATATTGGTGATGATCACAAAGAGTATTTCTCTGGAGATATGGCCTTGTTAGCATCTGGTGAAGACAACACGATGAACCAGTTCTAATTTCTAGACCTAAGTAGAATTAAGCCCGTGGTTCGTTCCTGAGCTGCGGGCTTTTTTATATTAGTTTTATAGCAAGAAAGGTGGGGGAGACATTATGAATACAACAGATTTATCTGATAAATATGAGGGGTCGCTTCGTTATTTAGAACCTAATTTTAGAGACTTTGGCGGCAAGACGCATTTTTCAGGCCCGGTAGTAACCCTCACGACATTTGAAGATAATACCAAAATTCGCCAAGCTGTTGAAGGACCCGGCAATGGCGCCGTCTTGGTCGTTGATGCTGGCGCATCTATGAGCTGTGCCTTATTTGGCGGAAACCTTGCGGTTTTAGCAGAAAAAAACAATTGGGCGGGCGTAGTAATTAATGGCTATGTGCGCGATAGCGCTGAGTTGTGCCAAGCTCAAATCGGAATTAAAGCATTGGGTCTACACCCGAAAAAATCTGAGAAACGAGATCTCGGAACGTTCGATCTTCCTGTTCACTTCGGCGGTATCGTCATTCGGCCGAATGATTGGCTTTATGCGGATGGCGACGGTGTAATTGTTTCGAATAAACCACTCGAGCTTTAATGGCTTCGCTTTTGGTTTACGAGAGTATTCCAGATAGCGTCATATAGCTTCCAAGTGTAGCGAGTAGGGTGGCGACGATATTGTGCGCTAAGGCATCTGATATTCCGAGCTGTGCGGACGGCGCCATTTTGTTGTTGCTGATATCGGCTTTCATTTGAGGCTTCAGGTTATTGAGTGAGGCAAGGCTCACTATGTATGCAATAGCTTTGAAGACGAACAAAGTGCCGAGCACGACAACCATAACGCCGAAGGTCAAACCCCATTCTATCGATGAGTGCTGGTTCTGCAAAGCCCATTCCGGCTTCGTATTCCCAAGCAAAATAAGCGCTGACAAAACACCAAACGTTAAAGCAAAGCTAGGGCGAAAGGCCGCTACTTCGGGCGCTTTATAGGGGTGATCCTTGCTCCAAAGGCCGTAACAGACGAAGAATAGCATCGCCCCAGCCCATGTTCCGTCCGGTATCATTACGATGAAAGGCAATGGTAATAGCCCGAATAAAAATATAAGCGCAGCCAAGGTAAAGCTGATCCAATGCCCGATGCGTAATTGATGAGATATATTCAGAACGCAATAAAATAAAATCAAACCGCCGAGGAATATCTGACCAGTTTGTGCGGCAATATCTTGAACAAGGAATGTGTTGCTTGTGATGATAACTTGCCCCAACAAAAAGCTGGCAACAATTAGATACTGTTTTATTGGGCTTCGCAATCGTATTAGCAGGCTGACTAATAGCAGCACTGATAATACGAGGTTGGTAAAGTTAGTGGACGCAGTGCTGAAGCCTAATTGTAAGCTCGACATTGTGGGGCCGCGCGCATTAATTTTTCCCTCGGAACCAATATCAAACTCAAATTTTGTTTGGCCTTTTAGGAGGCGTACGGTTTTAATTGTGTCTGGATTCGCACGAGCGTGACGTATCAACAGAGTGTGTATGGCATTTACGTCACCGACCTTCGTGTCACGGATCGAGATTGGGGTTTCGTTGTTTAGGCAATGAAACGTGCCGCGAATTTGTGTTTGAAAACGATCTATCGCGCGCGGCCTTTCAACATTACGCAAACTACAGAACTGGTTCATTTGCGAAACACGAAGCCAATCAAGGAGGAAGTCGTTTAATATATCGCTAGACTGATCATCTCTATTAAGTGTTTGTGAGAAGAACTCCAGCGGCGCTAGAATAGAAAACCTTATGTCTTCGTCATCTTGCACCCAATATGAATTAATTTTCACGGGCGTGAGTTTGGACAGCGCCACATGCATCTGAGAGGGTGTGGCATCGGCTTGAGCAAAGGATGATTGCGTCGCCAATGCTAGAGCCAATAAAGCTAAAGCCAGAACTGCGAAGGTCGCAACGAAATATGCTTTAGCAAACTGTCCCAAAGTTGCCGGGCCATAAACGGTTTGACGATAAAATACTCGGCTACTCTGCAACAATAGCATTCTCATCTAAGTTCGTCTCAGTGTCTAGATTGGTATTTTTACTCACCCCTAAGTTCTCATTAGCATCTTCAGGAGTAGCGTCAGCAGCATCTTCAGCAGTATCCGCCTCGTCGCTTACCGTTTGCGTCCCCAAGCTGGTTTTAATGATTGCCGTTGCACGCAAAAACGTTAAATAATTTTCTCGGGACTTTGCGACGGCTTCTTTTTCGAGAATTTTTCTAATTCTCTCCTTAACATCAGCAAACTCTGGCGGAGTACTTGCTTGCTTGCGAATGACATGAAGAAAGCTCCAGCCATCTGGCGTTTGTAAGGCGTCGGAGATAGCCCCTTCGCGCATCCGTTGGACTGCAGCGATAAGCGCTGGTGCCAAATATTGACTGAGCTGATCGACCCGTAACAGGTTTTGTGGCAGCTCGGATCCGATAGGGTCGCTAAATCTTTGTTTTACATCAGAAAAACTTTCACCGGATTGAATGGCGCGTCGTACCTGATCGAGCTGTAGAGCCTGTACACTGGATGATGTCGCTTCTTCCGGAGCCTGCGTTTCGTCACTACTTTCATATGAATTAGCGTATTTACTGATGAAAATACGATCAACTTGCACGGCGAAGGGGGGCGTTAAACGCTCTTTATTTGCTTGGTAATATGCGTTTAGATCCGTATCGCTGACGGAGCCTTGCTGGGTTTGAATGAAAATATTTCTGGCGACAGACATATCGAGGCTCTGCCGCGTGAAGGCATCGGCTTGGATGAGACCGCGAGATACCGCTTCTTGTATTAATAATTCTTCATCGATTAGTGCTTCCAGAATGCGCGATTCAAAATTCGATGGAAGCGTAAAATTTGGGTTTCGCATAAATAAATTCATGCGCTGATCGAGGTTTGTCCTTGTGATCGGCACGCCATCTACAGTCGCGACAACATTTGCATCATGAGGCGCCTCGTCACCAACAACGATGAGCGTCAGCAACGCTAAGACGATACCGGTTAGGGCTCCGAACCCAAGTAACCCAAACGCAAATTTTTCTTCAGAAGACATAATTTGCTTATAACTCATCTTTGTTATTATTGTCACAAATTTTATTAGGTTCGCTGTTTCTGGATAAGCGATACCTGTTAAGCGAACGCCATGAAAGTATAGGTATCATTTAACTTGCTAGAGTTTGTGGATATGGCGGCCTTGACGCGCTTGATGCAAATGATTATCATTATCATAAGAAATTAAATTACTCATAAACAATAGAGCTTAATTAATGGCCGAAACTTTTTTCATATGCTTTCGCGAAGGTGTCGAAGCTTTTCTCATCATCGCGATTGCGATAATCACGATCAGAAAGTTAAAAATAAATTGGCTCATGTCGGCCATTTATGCCGGCATTGGTATGGCTATATTGGCCTCCACTGGCTTGGGCATTGTGCTAGCCGAGGTCGGTGCATTATCCTCCGTTACTGAGGGGTGGTTGGCGATTGCCGCGGCAATTACAATTTTGGGGTGCGTCATCCATATGCACCATGTTGGGCCGGAGATGGCCGGCATGATTGCCCAAAAGCTATCTGATACTGTGCAAAATAGTCCGCGTCGTGCATGGAGCCTTGTTGCGATTTTCACATTTTTTATGATTGCGCGTGAGGGCGTCGAAGCCGCAACGATGATTGCATCTCTATCGATTGATGGGGAAGCCAATCTTTTAATTTTCGGCGGTTTGTTGGGGCTTATTCTGGCCGGGCTCGCGAGTATGGCCTGGATTAAGTTCGGCCGACGCCTGAACGTGGCAGCATTTTTTAAAATGAGCTCTGTTGTAATGTCCTTACTCGCCTTTCAAATGCTGATCTATGGTTTGCACGAATTCACGGAGGCGATGGCGATACCCTTTATCGATAATCAATTATGGCATTATCGAACTGAAGTCCTCACCGAGGGCTGGCTAGGTCAACTATTCATTGCAAGTTTGATGATCGTGCCGCTAATTTGGTTGATTGCAACCTATTTGCGTTCGCCATCTGCTTCCTCCAGCGACCAAGCATAAATATCAACATAAAAATACCGCATGTACTAATTACTCGTGGTATGTTTTTCATGTCGACTATGACTTGCGCGGCGTCTTCGCCATAGTGTCGTAGCTGACAAATGGTTAGCTGTATTTGCATCAGATATAAGCTCAATAATTTTGGAGAAACTAATTTAATGAAATTCGAACATGAAAATGCACAGTGCAAAGAAAGCCGAAGTTTTTACACGAGTTATATGGATCGGTTGGCGACGCTGGCGCAAACCTATGCGGGCGCGCCGTTACCTCATTTTCAATTGCCATCGATGGATAATAGTTTTTCCGAGATGCTCGATCATTTGTCGCCATATTCGAATATATTGGTGCTAGGTACGGGTGGCTCTGGCCTTGGTTCACAGGTGTTGGCGCAAATTAAGGGCTGGGGAACGCCTATAGCGGATAGTGAGCCGAGTGGGGCCAAGCTGATTTTTGCTGATAATTTGGACCCTGCAAGTTTCGCCCAGTTAATGCGTAACCTTGACTTTAATCACACTGGCATTTTGGCAATCTCTAAATCTGGCGGTACGCCTGAAACATTATTCCAACTAGCGGTTTGTTTGAATGCCCTGACGGCGGCTGGATTATCCTGTGCAAAAAACATTGGCGCAATAGCTGGCCCGGGCGAAAACTCTTTGCGGGCGTTAGCCGCTGAACACGGATTTCCAGTTATTGAGCATGTAGAAGAGATCGGCGGACGGTTTTCAGTGTTAACAAATGTTGGCATGCTACCTGCGGCTTTGGCTGGACTGGATGTTGACCAAATTTTAACAGGTGCGCGAGATTATATGGCGCCATTTTTAAGTGGTGAGGATGTGCCAGCTATGAGCGGGGCTGCTTTGTCAGTGGCGCACATGAAAGTTGGGCGGCCTATGTCCGTGTTATGGTCGTATACCGACCGATTGGATAGATTGGGGTTTTGGTATCGCCAACTATGGGCGGAAAGCCTTGGGAAAGATGGCATTGGTTCAACGCCCGTTCAAGCACTTGGCCCTGTTGATCAGCATAGTCAGTTACAGCTTTATTCAGACGGTCCAGATGATAAGTTTTACACTCTCATTGGCCTCGACCAGACTGGGCTTGGCCCGAAAGCAGGCACTGTTTTTGACCAGGATAAAGGCCTGAAATGGCTCGGTAGTGTTACTATGGGCGACCTCGTAACGGCGCAATTCAAGGCGACCGGTGACACGCTAATTGCTATCGATAAGCCGGTTCGTCGTATCACTTTATCGGCTATTGATGAGCATGAAATTGGTGCATTGTTGATGCACTTTATGTTGGAAACTATACTGGCGGCTGACCTATTGGGTATTAATGCGTTTGATCAG
>Ga0209137_1000262_pt1 | contig 58692 bp, 53 predicted proteins | sample SaaInl5LU_22_DNA_FD_184642 | JGI IMG/M metagenome (GOLD analysis project Ga0209137, IMG submission 184642) | Marine microbial communities from expanding oxygen minimum zones in the Saanich Inlet - ESP_105LU_22_DNA (SPAdes) (version 2) | ecosystem: Environmental > Aquatic > Marine > Intertidal... | reverse complement strand
TTCATTGAAACCCGAATAAAGGAATATGAAAATAGCATCCAATATTACGAAGACCAGGATCATGAATACAAAGGCATTATTATGTTTTTTGTTCCTAAATATGGATACGACGGTACGTCACAATTTGTTTATGTTCCATTGGATGTAGGTCTAGATAAGGATTTAGTGGATACATGGTTCAATGAAAAACAAACATCAATGAGTGAATACTTTTTGTATCAAATCTCGTATTGGTATTTGGATCAGTTTTGTTGTACTGAGATTGAGAGAAACGATTGGTGGTTTCAAGCGACGATTCCTAAAATTAAAGAAAGTTGGGAAACAGTGCTGTACGATAGAAAACATGGTTGCGAACACCGAGCACCTCAAAAAAAGACATCTTCTACTGCAAAAGCATCCGCGAATCCTAATAATATTGATCTTACTGATATCATGTGGAAGATTCCTTCTAAAGATAGTTCTGTTAGTAAGGATAGTGATGGTGATAAAAATATAAAAGTCATCAAGTTGGAATAAATGTTTAGGAAAAGATTATTTGTAGTTATTCGAAAATTACAAATAATAGAATCCCAGTAAAACTTTACGTTAGTTTTTGTACTGGATCACGGATGCGGTCAATATCGACTACAAAGGTATTTTCACAATGGTCTTCAATTAATTTAAACAAAGTATAGCTAAATGTAGATCCTTCTAATGATTTATCAATGGGATTATAGACAAAATTACCAAAATAAGTACCATTGCATTGCATACCACATAATAAATCAATAATTGCATTCATCTCTCTACCAATATCTTCATTTGGTCGTACATATAATTTATACCCTCGGTGTTCCAATTCCTGTAGTACAGGATTGTCTTCTACAAATCCAGTCAATACAAGAATAGGTTCGTCCTTATTCATGTTGCTTTCAATAGTCGTATAAAGATGTGATTTATAAGCATCGGAAAATTCTTGTTTGGGTAACTTGTTTATAGCAGACCAATGATTCATTGCATCTTCTTCATTGCGTAGATGAATCACATTCAACTTCGATGATGAATTATTCTCTCGAATTTTCTGAATAAATTGATTTGCTTTTTCATAAAATATCGGTTGGAATTCAATTGACTTTAGGAAATAATCAAACAATGCCGACAAAGTATAAGAATCTTTGCGGTTTATACGTTGTAGCCAAGGCTCTTCCGAAGATAATTCTGTACTATGTGGTTTTCCATCATAATTATTATGCTTGATTACCAAATCTGCACGATAATACAATTTTTCTTCTGAAAATACTTTATGTAGTGTCACATCATTGAGTGTATATTCTACATAAATTTGCTTTCGCATATTGGGACATGGATCCATTCCAGCATAGTCATTTAAAAAGGTTCCTTTAGGAATATGTAAGTGATTGTCTTTGAAAAAATGCGTCTTCACAATATCCGTAATATCAACAGTAGCAACATGTCTCAAGCCAAATAAAACACGTGTAACTTTCATGGTGATATGATTTTTATACATCAATGTAATCTTGTACGGTTTTAACATTTCGTTACATTGACTGATGTTCAATACATCACATGAAGGGATTGGCGAATCCGCAAATATATCCGATATAAAATCGTCTAAAATAATCACTTTATTACCTAGTTGTGTTGCAGCTAAGGTAAGTGTATTTACAATACAAAACAATTGATTGCATAATCCTGTACCATAAAATCCAACTTTGCAAAACAAAACGTTTTCGTCCATTCCATTATCAATATCTTGTTTGTAATGTTCAATGGGAAATATTTGCTGGTACATATGTTCCAATGTATGAATGTTAAAATACATGGGTTTGTCTTGTAATAACCAAAATTCCGGATCATACTTGTTTTTCAATTGATGAATGGGCAATTTAGCAATATAACTAGCTCTTGCCCACCAAAAATTACCCGAATAATGTTGTCCGTTCCCGTCCTCCGCAGGACGATAATTGGATCCAATTGTATCGTAAATATGCAACATTCGAATACACTTCTCGTGCTGATCAATTAATCCGTACATCATATATCGTATCCATGATTGAATACCCGGTAGAAAAACATGATCACGAGGATAGGTAATCCCTTTTGTATGCATATACAATACTTTGTAATCTGGATTGTACTTACAAAAGGCATACATTAATTTAATGGTCACATTTTCGAAATCAGTAGTTGATTCTGAATAATTAATCACTTTAGCGGGATAATAATCACGTTCGAATTTCACTACATTTAATGGAATCCCCGTATTGACAACACATAAATGGTCCATTTTTTCCAATAATTTATGTTCTCGCATATGATTCAACATATTGATTAATACTTCGTCTTTCCATATATCCAATGTTGTACTATGAATAAAACAAGCTAGTTTGGGAGTCACTTCTGTTAAGAAACTCATATGTATTTATAGTCGTTTTGAATGATTTCCAATAAATCGTAGATATCAAGTATATTTTACAATGAATATTTTCTATTTAATACTTTTTGAGACGAATTTATGAAATCTATCTTTTTACTAAAGGAGGTACTTGATCACCTACATACAACTCCAGTAAATCTGGATATTTAGACCATATCAAGTCAAATAGTTCATCTCGTTTGATTACCTTTTTCTTTTTTAGTATTTTTGCACATTCTAGTATTATTTCTTTACAATTTCGTAAAATGTAATCCGACATATTGTAAGCATCTTGTAGTAAAATAAGTACTTGATCGTCTATTTCTGTTTTAAACTTTTCACTATTCGATGGATATATTAATTTTTTCCCCATTCCATAGTACAATATCATTTTTTCGGCTAATTTCAATGCTTCTTCGAAATCATTAATGGCACCTGTAGTAACAGATACATTATAGAAAATTTCTTCAGATACTCTACCTGCTACTAATATCATCAAATGTTCAAATAACGAATCTCGTGTGTACATCGAAGTAGTAGATCCTTCAAATACAGTATAACCTGGGCTTTTGGGAGATGATAAATTAATTACAATTTTCGTCAATTTATTATGTTGTTTAGCCAGTAAGCCAATCATAGCATGGCCCATTTCATGAATTGCAATTCGGTCAATCATATCATCTGTAAATTGATGCTCATTTGGTTGCCAACCTGCAATAACACGATTCATAACTGTTTCAATATCATCCATATTGAAAATAAATCTTTTTTGTCTTATTGCATATAACATTGCTTCATTGAGTATATTTTCTATTTGAGCTGCTGATAATCCTGTACATAATTCAGCCAGATCGTCTAAAATAATACTATTATCATGTGGTTTTCCTTTAATGTGAATATTCAAGATAGCTTTACGAGTATTTGTATCTGGGAGTCCAATGAAAACATTTTTATCAATACGTCCAGGTCTTCTTAAAGCAGGGTCTAATAAATCAATTCTGTTTGTAGCACCTACAACAAAAACACCGTCGCTATTTTCAAAACCATCCATTTCTACTAATAACTGGTTTAATGTATTATCGCGTTCTGCTCCCGATGAATCACCGTCATTTGATCGTTTTCGTCCAATTGCATCAATTTCATCGATGAAAATGACACATGGTTTATTTTTCTTAGCTAACTCAAATAATTCTTTCACACGAGTAGAACCTACACCTACATATTTTTCTTGAAATTCACTACCAGATACTGCAATAAAACTAGTATTAGCTTCCCCCGCGAATGCACGGGCTAATAATGTTTTACCATTTCCAGGAGGTCCTTCTAGTATTAAGCCTTTGGGGATTCGAACCGTAAAAGGTTTATAAAGATGATAATTTTGTAAAATATCAATACACTGAAATAATTCATCTTTTACTGATTGGTAACCACCTACATCTTTGAATGTAGTATTTGTTTGTGATACTAATTCGAAACGGTTATTTGATGTTTTACTTCCATGACTTGCTTGTACAGGTTGATTCATGAATACTAACCATTTGGAATCTTCTTTAGCCATTTTTCTTCTCTCTGCATTGGTTAAATTATTATATGGATAGTGTTGCGACTGTTCTTGTTCTAGTATTTCTTCTACAAAAGTTTGATTGAAAATCCGTGGGTTTTCTCTTTGCAACATTTGTTGATATTCTTCCATTGTTCTAGGTCGTTGTTTCTGGTAACGATTTATTTTTTCATAATTTCCTCTTAAAATGGCATTATTTTGTATTGATTGGTTACGCGAGTTTAATCTACGCAAATATTCCTTTAAATATTTACTTGAATACCAATAATCATAATCATCATCATTATTATCATAATTACTAATATCCATAAATACTCGAAATGATAATGATGGCAACATTGACGATGAGCACCATGACCCACATGGCGAATGCAATTTTCTGTACTGTTTCTGCCATTTTGTGCTCGGGATATGATTATTGTACAATAATTGATAACAAGATGTACTTAAAAATTCAGTAGCAAATAACAAATAAATGAAATATTGAGGCAATTTAATAAACATAAATTTGTCTTTACCTTCAATATAATATACTATAATTAATAATAAAACATTTAAATCATTTTTTTAGGATACCACACAAAAAAGTATATAAACATTATGTACTTTTTTATTTCATACATTTATAGACTTTCCTATTTGTAGTTTTTTTTCTCTCTCTAATTCGATTTATGGATCCTTCTACAAATACTTTACCCACCACAAATGCGCAAACTTCAGAAACAAAACAGTCATCGTCGTCGTTAAATGAAGAAGATATGTACGTAATGAAAAGAAATGGTCGCCGTGAAATCGTCTCATTTGATAAAATATTAAAACGAATAAAAAAAGTAGGGTTAGAAGCAAATGTCAAAATCAATTACACATCTTTAGCGATGAAAGTGATTGATCAATTATATGATGGTATTTCTACTACAAAAATAGACGAATTGACAGCTGAACAGTGCGCATCATTGGGTTCGACCCATTTGGATTATAATGTGTTGGCTGGTCGTATTACTGTATCCAATCACCATCGAAATACCAAAGGGTCTTTTTATCAAGTCATGAAAGAGTTGTATCACTACAAAGATCAACATAATCGTCATTATCCCTTGATTTCCAAAACTCTATACGATAGTGTTCTACATTTTGGTAAAGAAAAAGTCGATGGTTTATGTGATTATAACCGTGATTACTTGATCGATTATTTTGGATTTAAAACATTGGAACGTGCTTATTTAATGCGCGTGAATCGTAAAATAGTAGAACGACCGCAACATATGTGGCTACGTGTTTCAATGGGTATTCATGATCGCGATTGGGATCGTATTGTAGAAACATATCATTATATGTCTCAAAAATACTTTACACATGCAACTCCTACTTTGTTTAATGCGGGAACACCCAATCCACAATTAAGTTCTTGTTATTTAATGGCGATGGAAGAGGATTCAATTGATGGTATTTTCAATACATTGAAAGATTGCGCCCTTATTTCGAAATGGGCAGGTGGAATCGGTTTGCATATACATAATATTCGTGCAGCGGGAACACAAATACGTGGTACAAATGGTACGTCCAATGGTATTGTACCAATGTTAAAAGTGTTTAATAATACCGCCAAATACGTAGATCAATGCGTTTTACCCAATACTTGGATTTATACTACACAAGGTCCAATGGAAATCCAAGACGTAATTGCTCATGAAACGGAAATATTCAATAGTGAAGGTAAATCTGAAGTGGTACATAATGTATTAGAACATCCTTATGAGGGCACGATGATTGAATTATATAGTACGCATTTTAACCAACCATTGACTATTACACCCGAACATCCAGTATATACAGTAGAAATAGAAAACAAGGAATGGACCAAAGATATTATTTTGAAAAAACTAGAAAATAAAGAGCTGGTTATCGATTTTGCCGATGCAAAAGATATCGCCATTCATGATTATATTGCTTATACTATTCCAACCTATGTAAAAGACATTGCTACTATTAGCGAAGACGATTGTTATATCTACGGTTTATTATTAGGCGATGGACACCAAACGAGTTCGTATTTAAACGGCTATATTTACAATTTAGATACTGAAAAAAAGATGTCATTTGTAAAAGACTATTTTGAGAAACGATGTGTAGAACATTACGTTGATAAAAAGAAAGATTCAATAAAATGGTCGAAAACAAATTTACTACCATTTCGTCATAGTGATTTTACTTATATGAACGAGCCCCGTATTCGACCAGCATGGTTACATTTACCGGAAGCCAAACTACTGAGAATACTTCAGGGTGTTATGGACACATCTTTGTTTAATATGGATTCCTTTACTTTTAGATGGTTACCCGTTCGATTGTACGAAGATATACGGTATCTTTGCCTACGTATAGGTATAATTCCTACTTGTGACAATAATCATTCAACTCAGCTTATTTTACCAAAAGTTGCATTATTGACCGATGAACCAGATGAGGATAAATATATAAAGTATATTCGTTTTGAAGATAAATTACTATGCCGTGTAACTGATATACACCAAAAAGAATATCACGGCACTCTATACGATTTACAAATGACTGATGTTCATGATTACATGATTCACAATGGTGTGGTCCATAATGGTGGTGGAAAGCGCAATGGGTCATTTGCGATTTATTTAGAACCTTGGCATGCAGATGTAGAAATGTTTTTACAAATGCGCAAAAATCACGGAGATGAAGAATTGAAAGCCCGTGACCTATTTTACGCATTATGGGTCCCCGATCTGTTTATGGAAAGAGTAAAAACAGGCGGTAAATGGACATTGATGTGTCCAAATGAATGCCCCGGATTATCCGATAAATACGGCGACGAATTTGTAGAATTATACACACAATACGAAAAAGATGGAAAAGGACGTCAAACTGTAGATGCTCGTGATTTATGGTTTCAAATATTGGACTCCCAAATGGAAACCGGTACGCCTTATTTACTGTTTAAAGACGCCGCTAACCGCAAATCCAATCAACAAAATTTAGGTGTCATTAAATCATCCAACTTATGTGTCCATCCAAGTACCATGGTATTGACAAATCAAGGACATTTCCCAATTTATGCTTTATGTCCTGATAATCATCCTACTGACACAGAGGAACGGTATCGTACAGTTCATGTATGGAACGGTAGCGAATTCAGTGAAGTAGAAGTAAAGAAAACCAATACCGATTGCAAATTTGTTCAAGTGTCATTTAGCGACGGATCTAGATTGAAATGCACAATATATCACAAATTTTATATACGTGATGGTACTGGTAATGTAGTGACAAAAGAGGCACAGGAATTGATATCAGGAGATATTATTGATAATTGTAAAACCTGGCCTATACTAGAGAGTGATAATATGGTTTTAAATCCCATTGTGAAATTGGACACTCTATATACAATTGGATGCAATGATGCGATCGCTAATTTGCGAATGGACCCCGATAAACGAGTACAAGTACCAGTCAATAAAGAAATAATGTACAAGATGGCTTGGTTATGTGCATTTATTGAAGCACATGTTTCTTTGGCGATTAAAACGCAATGTTCCTATGTAGCAGTACCAAGTGCATGTGTGGAAACAATTGAAGACTTGAAATACATGTTACAAACATGCGGTATCAATACTACAATTCATTATTATTCGTCCATGCAGAAAACCCGCGCAATTGGAGAATGGCGTATTACTTTAGTACAGTTGCGTTATTTGTATTCAATTGGTCATATACAGTTTCCTAACATGAAGATCGAATTGACTCCATTAACCAAGGCGGAATACGATTCAATCGAAATGACCCCTATTGTACGAGTCAATACAGTAACTCCATGCGAAGAACGTGATGATTCTTACTGTTTTACTGAACCAAAAGAACACGCCGGTGTATTTAATGGAGTTCGTACTGGTCAATGTACAGAAATATTGGAATACAGTGACGAACACGAAACCGCGGTATGTAATTTAGCCAGTCTTGCTTTGCCTGCTTTTATTCATGATGGTCAATTTAACTTCGAAGAATTTCACAAAGTGACCCGGATTGTTACCCGTAACCTAAACAAAGTGATCGATGTGAATTTTTATCCTACTGAAAAAACCCGTAGAAGTAATATGCGTCATCGTCCAATTGGATTAGGAGTACAAGGGTTAGCCGATGTATTTTTCTTACTGAAATATGCATTTTCAAGCCCAGAGGCGAAACAACTCAATAAAGACATTTTCGAAACCATGTATCACGCCGCATTGACTGAATCCTGTGTTATGGCTCAAGAGGATGGTCACTATGAAACATTTGCAGGATCGCCCGCTTCAAATGGTCAATTGCAATTCGATATGTGGAATGTTACACCAACGCGTTATGACTGGGACGCACTAAAAGCCGATATCCAAAAACATGGATTACGTAATTCATTATTGGTCGCACCAATGCCTACTGCATCTACGTCTCAGATTTTGGGATACAATGAATGTATAGAACCAGTCACAAGTAATATATACAGTAGAAGAACTTTAGCCGGAGAGTTCATATTATGCAATAAATATTTGATGCGTGAAATGATGGAAAAGAACTTGTGGAACGAAACATTTAAAAATCACATGGTAGCCAATAATGGAAGTATTCAATCCTTGGAATATTTAGATCCAGAAATACGCGAACGATATCGTACAGTATGGGAAATTCCAATGCGTGATCTAATTGATATGGCGGCGGATCGTGGAGCATTTGTATGTCAAAGTCAGAGCTTGAATTTATGGCTAGAAGATCCGAATTATAATACCATGACCAGTATGCATTTCTACAGTTGGAAAAAGGGATTAAAAACGGGGATTTATTATTTGCGCCGTCGTCCAAGACATCATGCACAGCAATTTACCATTGAACCCGAGAAAAAAGAGGAATGTTTAATGTGCTCCGCATAAACGAATATTTAGATCAATAGATATGTATGTCAATTTTATTTTTTATTGTAAATAAAATTGAAGAAAAAATATAACTATTTACTAGTAAAGGTATCGCAGTACTACTGTAGATATAAAAAATGTTGTGTATGGGAGCAATACCATTGATTACTAATAAAAGCGTTTTTTTCAATTCACATTTCTCAGCAAAACAAGTACCAGAAGAAAAACCCGTTAAAAAGGTCCGTTTTAATAATCATTTTCGACTCATCTTGATACCATGTAGAGCCGAATACAATCAATTTCGCAAAGATTTATGGTATTCTGAATATGAAATGTACAAATTCAAAATATTAGAATATGGGCGTCAATTAGATGAAGTATATGCATCATCCTAGTCATTAGCCATTCATTCTACTAGTTCATTGGGCTTTTACTTTTTTAATTTTATATCCACCAGTTGTCTTAATTTTACGAATAGTAGTAGTTGTAGGAGGAACAACAGCAATAGTAGGAGATTGTGTCAATGGAGACAATGATTTTGTACTTTGTTTATCATGCATTTGATCGTGACACGATTCACATAAACTCATCAAATTACCCATGTGGTTCTTATGAATGGTACCAATAAAACCATTGTCTTCTTTTGCATATTGCTGTTCTTCTATATGATGTATTTCGTCACCTACGATTTTCCCACACATTTCACATTTTCCTTTTATTTTTTCCGAATTATATCGAGTCGATTTATATTGTAGCGATCCTTGATATTCTGGAAAATGCCGACTCCGAAATGAATAAGCATATTCCATCAATTCTGATGTCATATGTAATGATTTACACACTTCTAAACCGTAATTCGTATTACCTGATCCCGGTTGCAAAATACGTTCATATTCCAAGCAATCATATTCTTCATTGTACAGTACAGATAAATGACATAGTTTTATGGTGGTCATTTCTTCCAACTCGGGATAATTCGTAATTTCATGGAAATGTGTGGCTAATAAAAACGAACCTTTTGTACAATATAGTTTGTTTAATGTAGCCATCATAATACAAAGCGCGGATGTACTTTCTGTACCAGAACACAATTCATCGCCTAATATTAAACTGTTCGAATCAACGTATTTCCCAATGATTCGCAATTCAGCCATTTCGACTGCAAATGTCGATTGTCCTTTAAATAGGTTATCTTGGCTTAAAATACGCGAAAATATCGATTTGTACGGTTTATATACAAAAGAAGAGCAAGGAACATACATTCCTGCTTGCGCCATAATCACTGCAATACCCAATGCACGCATTAAACTCGTTTTTCCTACTGCATTTGTACCGAATAGCAATATACCACTAGTAGTAGATGTACCCACCTCAATATCATTTGGTACATAACACTCATTGCGAAGAATCTTTTCAATTAAAACGTGTCTCAATCCAGCTGCTTGTACATAACTAGGATCGTCGTTTTCATAAGAAACGATCCTAGGACAGCAATAATTGTTATCACGGGCCATAACACATTTACACCACAAGACATCCAATCGAGCAATCGCATCCGCAATAAGTGTAATGGGATCACTATACTTTGTCTCCAATTCACCAATAATAGATTGATAAATAGATTGAGTCAAAGATTGAATCGAATAATGAATTTCTTGTAATGTATTGCTCAATGATTGCAAATAAGGACTGTGTAAATATACATACGCCTTTTTTGTACTGGGTATAGATTCCAGTAGAGAAATATCCAAACCGATGTGGTTTTTACACCATTCTATTTCCGTTTTCGAGAGTTCTTTCAGTTTCTTTTTTAAACTAGTAAAACGGGCTTGTGTCATGATAAAATACACTGATCCGCGTTTGTCGTTTTCATCGCGTTTAATAAAACCTTCTTTTACTGGGTTCGATGGATTCATGATTTTCTCTAAATACATCCAAATGACATCCCACTTTTTTTCGCAATCAATCAATTCCATTGACTTTTGATGCAATTCGGGGAAAAAAGATGATTTTAATGTACAATTATCTATACTACTACCAGTACTAGTGTCATTCCATTGAAACCGTTCATCTATATACTGAATACAATCTTGAACAATCATTTGTACGTCATTATAAGAATAATTCGACACTGCGTATTCATGTGTGAAATCCAGTTCAGCAATGCAAGTCCAAACTTGTTCAAATGAAACCAAACTACTATATAATTTATAAATTTGGTACATTTGCAATTTATTGTTATTGATTAACCGTAAAATATGGTCCAAATCCGAAATAGTGCTAAACTGCTTTATTAATATGGGCAACATGGAGAGATTATCTTTAGAAGAAAGCCAGCCATCCATGACCGAATATTCATTGTTTAGCCATTTTACATCATAGGTAGGGTGTGTTAAATTTTGGAAAAATAAGCGACTTCCCATTGACGTTTTGCAACGATCCAGTAGAGAATAAACCGAAGAATAGGTATTAGCCTGTTTTCGAAAAGTAGAATACAATGTCTTATTTTTGTTATTTTGGTCCAATATATTGAGTTGAATCAATGTATGATTCGCCAATTTTGTATATAGGTTACGACATTCCCATATAGGCACCGTTATTTTTTTACATAGTACCGGATTGTGTTCTTCTAAAAAATTCAGTAAAACTACAAATGATTGGGTGGCTAGTGGATATTCTACAATTTCCAAACATTGAGACAAAGCGTCAGCATCGAAATACCGACTAAAAATATAATCACAGTGTTTTTGTTTTTCCGCATTTTGGATCACAATATCTGTAGTACTGAGTTCATGAACGTACATGGAACGCAATGATGGTATAAAATCTTTTATATCGGGTATTTCACTGATTAGAATCACTTCCTTGGGACGATAAATAGTTAGAATGCGCTCTAATTCGTCGAACGTAGTCATTTCTACTTTATTTTCTTGTACTTCATATTCGAATATATAAGACTTATTGGTAATCAAATCATATATAGCAACACCAATTACAAAATGCATTTTTTGCTTATGTTTGTACTGTTTAATCCATATACATACAATATGCGTACTGGTTTGAAACGATGTCGTATCCTCAGGTATATAAGTACCAGGTGAATATACACCCTCTAATTTACGTATTTTCTTCTGTTTTGTATTCGTCGATTGGTCATCTGCTTCTACATAAAGTACAATCGTGTATTGATTTTCCAATAAGATTCCCTTGTATTTTTCTAATTGATAAGGAGCCACTGGAATACCCGCCATATAAACGGGATATTTGTTTTGGTAGGTCATTTTTTTAGCAGTAAATTTAAGATCACATACATCGGCGAATTCTTCTACTATACTTCCTTGTATAATATCATAATCGGGATGCTTGTAACCATAGACTTCGTAGAATTTCCCAATCTGGTACAAAACAATTGTTTTTGGTCCATACTTATCTTGGTACAAGGCAGATAGACGCATATACTCATCCAATACCTTTTCGTCAATATTTGGTTCTTGTTGTGCATGATTACGGATATCCATTGTTTGAAACTTTTTTGTTTTTGTTTGGTTGTTTTTTCTCTCGATTTGTATTTTTATCTTATAATAGAAATACAAATCAGTTTATGTATATTTCATATTTATATTTTTTCATTTGTATTTAGAAAAATAGAACCGAGAGAAGAAAAGTTTGTATGTAAATGTATATACCAAAAAATACAAAAAGGTAAAATTGAAAAAAAAGTTTAAAAGCAATTTGTACCATAATAACATAGTGTATATTGTACAATATTTACTAACAAATAATTCGAATATATAGTGAAATCAAGTACCCAAAGAATCTTTATTACACTATACATTATTTAACGAACCATACTAAAAGAATGACACTCCAAAGCCGCCCTCGTATTATTACATTAGAAGGAAATATAGGAGCAGGAAAATCGACATTTTTAGATAAACTAAAAACGAAATATGCCTCCCGTAATGACGTTTTATTTTTACAAGAACCTGTAGATACTTGGAGTCAAATCCAACAAAATGGTAAGACCTTATTAGAATTGTTTTATGAAAATCAAAAAAAATATAGTTTCCCATTTCAAATATTAGCATATCACACACGATTCGAATTATTGAAAAACGCTATCGATATGGCGGTAGAAAATGGTAATCAAATCAAGACTATTGTAATGGAAAGATCATTAGAAGCAGATCGCAATATCTTTGCAAAGATGTTATTTGATGAAGGAAATATTGAATCTTGTATGTATGATATTTATTGTAAAATGAGTGATTATGGTTTGTACAATTTTTCCGCCGATACAATATGGTGGATCGATACAGATCCAGATGAATGTTTAAATAGAATCGCAAAACGAGGTAGAACTGGTGAAGATAAAATACCTTTAGAATATTTAGAAAAATGTCATCGCTATCATGAACAATGGTTAAAAGGTAATGCAAATGTAATTTGTGTAAAAGATCCCGATACAGTAGAATTACTATAAAGAATAATTCGTGTAAAAAATAAATTCATTTCATTTAATCTGTAAAAGCATAAACGAAATATTGATATCTAGATAATATGGCTTAGAAAAAGTCATTTTTTTTATCACGTTGTTGAATGTATATATATCGATCATATAAAAAGTAACAATATTCATTATTATCATCATATTCTTTATTAGTAAAATAATAATGAGTTTTACTGCTATGATCTTTGTAGTAAGACCTATACTCTTGGGCCATATTTGCATAATTACCATTTATTCCTTTATCATATATTACGGTATTCCAAAAATGATCCAATAATAGGTTTGGGTATAAATACTACATTGGTGGCGTAATAAACTATCTAACATACCGTCTAATTTTGTTAAATCACTTGGATTATCCAACATACTGAACATTCTCACTGGATATGATGTTTTATCGTAGGCATGTGACTGATTCGAGATGATTCCATAATACTCTTTTAGTGTATCCGTTAAATCTTCATCATCATAAAATTCAATTTGCGGCATAAAGAGCGACATAAAAAAACAAGAATAAACTCTTGTTTTTATACACAAATACATACACAAATACATACCATTATTTTTTTACCATTAATTCTTCCAATTTTTACCGCAATCTAAACAAGTAATGAATATAGTAGCAGGTTCATCTGCACTACGTGTTTGCATTTCATAATATGTACATTTTTTCGATTTGCATTTTCTACATTGGAACATATCAGTAGAAGCCTCAATATTGGTCGAAAATCGTGATCGATCGCGTTTTATTTTCATTTCAATCATATCTTTCCATATACTGGGATTCATTTCTTGATGTGTTAAATGAGTTAATTGGGTGGGTGTAATTTGATTGGTTTGAATGTGATCCTTGAACTCACTATTTGTGTTTATATTGTACAGTATTGTTTTTAATCGCGCACTATATATATCACAAAATTGCGGATTGTCCCATTTTTTTATAATTTGTCTATAATTGGCTTCTTGTATAGAATAATTATATATACTTACCTCAATATTTTTCCCCAATTTTTCGTCGTTAAATAACGACGAAAAGTGATTCCCTATTTTGGTACGGAATATAGATGGTTTGGATTCGGTAAATAATGCACTAATCATTGTTTGTAGAATACTAAGACTAAGACTGTTTTATATTAAAAATACAAATACTATTTATTTTGTTTTTCAATTTTACTTATTTTTTCCTATTTAGTCGAAATAATCATCTTCGGATAATTCTGATTCATACTCGAAATCCCCATCTTCTTCCTCTTCTTCGTCGTCATCTACTATAAATCCATCCTTTTTGTACCCTTGTTTTGTCAACATTTCAGGATCGACTTCTTCCTCTTCTTCTTCATCATCATCGTCTTCTTCGTCCGCAAGATTTTCAAAACCCCCGTACAAATGATCATAAACAGTTTTCCATTCATCAACACGTAAATCACGTGGTTCATTGATATGACTTGTATGAACAAGAACAACTGTACCAAAACAAAGGGTTGTATCGACTGGTGGCGGGAATTCATATTGGTTCTCTTTACCGCTATTACCACTAGTTTTCCCGTACATGCGGATCTTTTCATAGACCTTGTCATTTACAGTAATGTCTTTCCATTCAGTTTGGACGACAAATCCATCGCCTTTTTTAAACCCGGCTTTCTTGTACAGTTCCTCTTCATCATAGTTTTTAACCTTCTTTTCAACCACTGAACTATTCTTGTTGATTAATACAATATATGTCATGATTTTGTGCTAAATAGATATGTATTGACTGAGTTAAGAGAATTATTTGGTTTACGTTTAAGTGACTTTCAAAAATTATATTTCTAATACTATAAAGACTAGGTAAGAATGAATTTTTTATTTCAATTTTTGTTTATTTTAGCAATTATAATAGGGGGTCATTATATGTACGAATATGTTAAAAATAAAAACACACAGAAAATAAGCAAAAATATATTTCATACACAAGTAGAAAAATACAAGAAATTGGTTAAAGAAATAGAACAAGAACATCTTACAAAACAGTCTATGGAAGATGACTTAATGAACTATGTCGAAACAGAACTATTGGGGTAAGTACCTATTCTCCTTATTTATTTATTCAAAATTGAAAAAATAATGAAATTTCAATATTTATATAAACATAACTATTGTAAAAATATTAATACCCTATCAAACGAATAAATTATAACCCTATCAAACGAATAAATTATAACCCTATCAAACGAATAAATTATAACCCTATCAAAGTATTTAAAAAAATCAATATATGATTATACATGCAGGTGACACTAGTTCGGTCAGTTCAATGAGTTTGAGTGACGGAGATACTTATTATCCACCATCTATAAAAATTTCCATTAGTACTGAAACTAATAAAGACTTGCTGTACGAATTTCCAACATATATAAAACCTTTTTATGAAATACCTGTTCATAAAAAGTCTAATTTTGACGATTATGATACAGCCGTAGCCGTACCAATAGGTAAGCGTGCGTATTTATGGTTCCGTTATGTTGATCATAATCCAACTGCATGTGTAATTGAAGTAGGACGAAATCGCGAATTACTGGATCATGTACATTTTATTGTCAATTTTCGATTTCCTGAATCATTTGCACTTGGTACCATTTTATCCGGATACTGGATTGATGGCGAAGAAGATTGTCCAAACCGACGCTATTTTGTTACAGATGAAATACATCAGTTTGAGGGACATTGTTTCGGAAACCCTTTTCCTGTACCTTTAATTCGAAAATTCGAAGCGTATTGCGAATTTTATGAAAAAATGTCTTCTAAATCAAATGGTCTTGTACAAGAAGTATGCAGCGTTCATAGTGCAATCATGTGGGATGTAAGTGGAAAAATATGGAAAGAAAGTAAGAAAGAATTGTTTTTACCAAGCGAATGGAAAGAAAATATGGGCTATCAATTAAAACATATTCAATTTCGTTCTAGTACAAAAGTAATGCCGTATTGCAATCAATTGCAAACCAAAAATCCTTGGATATCAAACGAAAGTACATTACCTTATGAAATGAATGAAACCGCTGCTTATTTGAATAAAATTATGCCTACCAATAATGGCGATGCAGTAATAGGCAGGAAATTCATACCCGATTGGAATTTCTGTTTTTACAATCGAATTTATTCTAGCGAAGTAGTACTATATGTTACTGCTGGTATTGCATTTGATGTGTATTATTATCATCTAAAAGAAGATATTGTACTGGATGATGTATTGATTGCGGATTTGAAAACCAGTAAAATGATGAATAATCTGTTCCGTTCCATTCCTGAAAGTCATTGTTTAGACATTATTGAAGAAAGTGATGATGAAGAAGAATTCCAAGATTTACGTGAAGATAAATACGTTGATTTACAGAAGAAAGTATTAGTAAGATGTATATTTAATCGAAAGTTTAAAAAATGGATTCCAGTTGAACCATTGGAAATGAACATATACAACCAATCCTTAGTACCAAGTATTGATCAATTTATTAAACAACAAAACAAAATATCTCGTGAAAATATATATGCAAAACGATATGACTCTTCCACAAACCAATCTGGGAAGTTTTCATCCAAGCAATTACCATTCCAAACTAGCGGGAGGAAAAAAGAAACGTACCGTTCGACAACGCAAACACAATTCAAAAAACCGTACTACAGACAGCAAAGGGCGCCGGCGCAGCAGCAGCAATACCACCAGTAAGAAAAGAAAAATAAAAAAACAAAAATCACTGAAAAAAAGAACGCGATGCAAATGCAAATGTAGATGCAAATCGCGATGCAAATGTTTTCTATGTAAATTAAATTAAATTAATTCAATTCATTAAATCTTAACAATTAAAATGGGTATGGATTTGCCTCTTTTTTTTCCACACTTTTTGCTTTTTTACTTTTTTGGAGCGACGGATCATACACTGTAGTATATTGATCGTCGTTTTCCATATTTTTGTATTTATCGATTGGTACTTTACGAATGAAATAATTGGATTTACGATAAAACGTTTTCCTTTTATTCCATTGGTTTTGAAATACCTCATGACTATCTACAATATCTACAATGATTTTTCCAGCCCCTTCGGTTCGTAAAATCCGACCTACGCTTTGAATAATATCCGTTTTTGGTGAAACCATTACCAATGTATTCAAGGTTTTTATATCCAATGCTTCCGCCGCCATTGCATATGTAGCCAGTACAATTTGCTTGGACTCCGTCTCTTGTAATGCACTTTGTTTCATTCCACCTACATATTGACCACATGTTGCAAATCCCCCTTTTTCAATTCCGTCTTGCATATAATCCAGTAAATCACGTTTATGAGACAATACCATAATTTGTTTCGACGAATCTTCTGTTATTAAATCTCTCAATATTTGTACTAAAAATCGTTGCCGGGGTGGGAAATCACTTATTTTACTAATCATGGTACTGTACTTGATTTTACCTCGAAAATCAAACTCTTCTTCACGATAAGCATCGTCTTCGTAATCGTAAAATACTGCCCTTACATCTACAGTAGAACTCTCTTTCCGTTCTTCAAAGTAGATTTTTGGTCCAATATACATGTACAATATATCCGTCAATCCGTCCTTTCTATCTACAGTAGCTGAAATACCCAACATATATCGAGTACTGACCTTGAATAACGTTTTCGAAAATTCTTCCGAACCAATACGATGGACTTCGTCTATTATGGTCAATCCAAAACTGTCGAAAGCATTGCTCGAATAATCCTTTTTGTACATTGTCTGTATCATACCAATGACAATATCTTTGTCTTCAATATCAAAGACCGAAGCTTGAATTTTACCGACTCTTGCTGATGGAACAAAATCCCGTATTCGTTCTATCCATTGATTCATTAAGAATTCTTTATGTACTAAGATCAATGTCTTTTTTTGCAAAACACTTGTAATATTCAACGCCATGATCGTTTTCCCACGTCCACATGGAACCTCTAAAATACCACCACCAAAACCCGATTGTACATGATTAAAATAAATCGAAACAATCTTTTTTTGATAATCTCTCAATTCATTTACAAAAGGGACATTTATAGTATCGCCATCTGGTATTTTGTATTCTATTGAATCCAGCTGATTCTCATATTTCGATAAACCGTAAAAACGAGGCACATATAACTTTTGCGCATTTTCACGAAATGTAATAACCGGTTTTTCTTCTACTGGTAATACATGGTTTTTCTTTGGCGTCAATGTCAAATCGCTTTTTATAGAACTGATCTCTTCTGGAGACAATTGTGATTTCAAAAGAACTAAACCTCGATGATTAATATACATTGTTGTTTTTACTTGATTAGTTGATTACTTGTAGAAAAAATAGTTTATATTATTGAAAGTCAAAAATACAAACTAAAAGTATTTCAATTTTATTATATTTTTCTTATTTTTCACTTATTTTTATTTAGCCTATTTTTCATTTTCGCCTATTTTATATACATACACGATAATAAGGTGTTTCCAATGCTGTTGGACTATTTCGAATGAATTTGCAAATTTGACCTGGTCGAAGGCAAATTGCTTGCGCTTGTGGATCAAATCTTGAAATTTCCGGCATCGTTTTAAAAGTAGAAGTGATGTTGTATTTTTTCTTAAATTCTTCTACTTCTTCGTCCGTTAAAATGGTGACCTTTGGTACTAAACTATGTTCCAAAATATTGAACTGCAATCGCTTCAAATTATAGACAATGACAAATCGATTTTCATTATTGTATAGACTACTGATTGTATTTACCAATGTGTCATTGGGTTCTCCGTCGTATATAATAAACAAACAATCAGATGATGTCAATGTGTTGCTAAATACATACAAATCGTCAATAATAGCACGTAAAGTACTTTCATTTAAAGACCCATTCAAGTGGTACTTAATGTATGTTTTTATTGTTGGTACTGCTTTATCGTCGATCATTTTGTTGGTCAGTAGCATATCCAATTGATCGTTTTTGGACATGGCGTCGATTTCATTGAATGTAAAACCGGTATATTCACTTACATCGTAATCGTATATCGATTCCAAAATAGATAATATATTTTGTCTCGATTTATAAATCTGTACATTGGAATTATGTTGAGCGCTCATGTTTTAAAAATATACTATAGTAGTAGGAATTAAATTGGGTTTGTCTTTTTTAGTTTAGAATGTATTGAACTATATACAATTCATTCTATATTTATTTTTTTTCAATTTTATACTTTTTTTATGACTAATTTGGAAAAATCAATAGGAGTCTTAGATGAGATATCAACCCCCTGTTTTTCACTATCGTCGGCTACTTTTTCACCTTCTACTGGTATTTCACTGGGGTTTGTTACCGTCTCATCATATTCATGGTTACCTGTAGAAGATGAGTTGGGTGTAACTGACATATCATTACCATGATTGAATACCTTTATTACTGGTGCGATTTGAATTGGTAATCCGCAATTGGGATTCACGGCAGCTTGATTCGGATCGACTGCATAGAGAGAAGGATCTTGTATTTCTGTTTGTAGATGAGGTGGTGCATATGTAGGGGAGACGGGTCTATTCATGTACGGTGAATCTTCTAATAAGTCGTCTTCGTATGTATAGACATCTTCTGGAGCAACCAATCGAATGGAATCCTTTGTTTGTAAGTGTTCTAAATCATCAGTACTTACTGTATAAAAATCGGGAGATGTTTTGATGATTTTCCATATTCGTCTTGGTTTGGGATCTATTTCGCTACCAGTAGTAGAGCGTATATACACATTGGATCCCAATGCTAATGGTAAATCGTTTAGATTACCACCTCTTACTGCTGTTCTGGTATCTTCGCCGATTCTAGCTCCTTCATTGGTTACCCATGTTGATTTACCGGTGATAGTATTGAATATGTAAAAATTACCTGGGTATTTATCCGATTCTCTCAATACTTCATTTTCACGAAGTTCGACATTTGGTCCAGCATTGGGTGTCGGTGTTGGTGTAATTTCACCTTCTTCCATTTCTTTTACAGGTTTTATCCGTATGACAGGATTATCATCATCATAATCATCATCATCATCATCATCATCATCATCTTCGGTTTCAGCACCATCTTCTACAGGATTATTAACAATTTCTTTAATCATTGTATCCAATACATTATCGTCTTCTGTAGGTTCAGGGCTCTTCATTTCTTCTACTGTAGAAGACAACAATTTGTAAATATCATCTTCCAATGGAGCTTTATCGTTTTCTATTTTCTGTTTGATTCTCTCCAATGTAATATCGATTTTAGCTCCATCGTCTTTCAATAAAAATTTCATATTATGAGATTGCTTCATATTGGCGATTTGTTCTACATTATCTTCCGTAATAATACGCATTTGTACTTGCATTGCTTGTAATTCTTGCATAAGCAACTTAAATGAATAGGGTACTTGGACAATACTAAAGTTTCGTCCATATTTAGTCATTTGTTTTACTTCAGTTTCTCCATCATGATGGAGAGAACCGCTATAACCAACTGGACCATCCACTGCAGGACTGATCATTATGTCGCGATTTGGATTGTATATGGATACCATACCAGTATGATTGCAAATAGCCAACTGGAATTTATCGGCTCTCTCCATCATCGATTCTTGTAAAAAGTGAGACATACCATGTGATATGACTGCATCACGTTCCATTTCACCTATACGAAGACCACCATCATTGGCTCTTCCACTTACCGGCTGTCGGGTTAAATTTGTACGAGGACCACGAGCGCGATAATTGATCTTGTCTTTTACCATATGTTTCAAACGCATGTAATAAGTAGGACCAATGAAAATAGACGCCTCCAATTGTTTCCCGTTCATACCATTGTACATGATCTCATCACCTGATGAATGGAAATTGTGTCTCGTCAATAATTCGCCAAAAACAGTCAATTTGTTTTTATTGTTACTAAATGCAGTACAATCACCAAATGTTCCTTGCATAGTACAAGCTTTACCCAAAATACATTCGATCATTTGACCAATGGTCATTCTTGAAGGTAATGCATGTGGGTTAATAATCATATCGGGACGAATACCATCTTTAGTAAAAGGCATATCCGCCTCTGGTATCACCATACCGATTGTACCTTTTTGTCCAGCTCGGGATGCAAATTTATCACCCATTGCTGGTATTCGTTCATGGCGGACTCGTACTTTTGCAATTCGCTCTCCTTCTTCTCCCTCGGTCAGTAATACTTTATCTACGAAACCCATTTGACCTTTTTTCGGCAAAATGGACACATCTCGGACATTGCCTTTTGAATCAATTTGTTCAGTTTGTCCAATTAAAATCATTTTATCATGTACTTCGGTATTTTCCAAAATTAAACCATTTTCATCCAAATAACTGTAATCGAAATCCGGATCAATGCGTTTAGCCGCGACATTTTGCGCATATTGAACATTACTGAACAATTTCTCTCGAACTACCACTTGATGTTTTATTTCTTTTTCTTCACGAGAAGAATATGTATTGAAATAAGTCGTACGAAATAGACCTCTTTCAAGAGCAGCCTCGTTAATTAGAATCGCGTCTTCTACATTGTACCCGGTATAACACATAATGGCTACAATCGCATTTTCTCCGTACGGATTCTCTTCATTATTGATATATTCCAAATAACGCGATTTAATCAAGGGTATTTGTCCTTGGTTTAATATAATGGCGCTTTTGTCCATACGTACTTGATAATTTGTACTGTACAAAGAACAGGCTTGCTTACTTTGACCACATGAAAACGAATTACGCGACGCAGGGTTGTGTTCTACAAAATTAATTAAATTACACATCATACCGTACGTAGTAGAAGGATGCAATTCACAATGTGTATAATTCATGTGTGTGTTTTTATTATTGATTACATCGTGACTGGACATGGCGATGAGTGTTCCTTCGGTTTCTTGTGTATCCAAATACTCCAATAAACATTTGTTGTGTTTGATTTCGGTTGGATTCACATCGTACAAATCCTTCCATTCATAAAAGACATTCTTGTACGGATTATAATTGGCGATCTTTTTTGGATGAAACCCCGAGACAATCGAGTTCCATAAAAGTAGTTTGGAATCCGTAGAACGTTTATTTAATAAATTCTCGATTTTACTCCATATTGATTTATTTTCGAAACAATATTCATTGGTGATTTCGTCCTTGTAAAAAATCGGACGGCACATACGACCCCCATCTGTAGAAATAAAAATGGAATTACGTGCAATATCAAACATAATACTTACTGTAATAGGAATCAAACCGTGACGACGTTGTAGTCGAATCTTTTTTACCATTTCCATTGGGTTCATAATGACACCAATCCAATGACCATTGACAAGTACCTTGGTGAATTTTCCAATACGGACTGGATGACATTGTTCGAGAGAAAGTAAAGGTGTATTTTTCTTAATCCATTCAATAATGGGTTCTCTCGATAAAGAAGTAGTAATATGAGTCATTAGAGACATATGTTTGTGTAATCCTACATTTCCACCATCTGGTGTATCAATGGGATCAATAATACCCCATTGTGATCCGTGTAATACACGCGGAGCAACGATTTTCAAGCTCGAATCCATGGGTAAATTCGTTTTACGTAAATGATTCATCATACTATTGTGTGATATGCGGTTCATGTCCTGTAAAACGCCTATTATTTTGGTATGACTATGCGCACCCCAATTACCTTTGAAAGCCTTTCGAATACCATCTTCTACTATACGCTTTTGAAAGATATCATCGTACTTTTCCTGTATTAATACACCTACATCTTTATACGCTTTTGTATTATACACATGGATTGTCTCAATTTGTAGATTGATATACTTCAATTGCATTTGGTAATAATCCGAGAAAAGGTTCTTTAATAAAGGTCCAATTAAACTAACACGTTTGTATTTATAACTGTCACGATCTGTGGGTGGTTCGATACCAATTGCGACTAATATCAATCGATTGACCAAATATCCTAGAAAATAGGCTTTTTCCATGAAGTTCAATTCTCCGACATGCGGTAAAAAGAAGTCCGCCATGATTTGTTGTGCGCGCCACATACTACGTCCTTTTACCACACATGTAATGTACTCGAATGCTTCATTTTGGGTCATTATGGAAGACGCATCATGGACACATGCTTCTAAATAAGGAATAAATGCGCTTGGGATTTCATCTGGGTGACAAAATGTACAAAAGGATATAATATCACGGTCTGTAATAATGCCCAATGCACGAAATACGACAAATAATGGGATCGGGTATTCACCAGCATTGGGTATAAAAACCCCAATATTTAGGGCGGGTTTAGTAGCAGTAGAAGACATAATGCGTATGGATAAGGTGCGTCTAGGTTTGGATAAATTTTCACTGATTGATTTGATATCTACAGAATACAAATACGCATCATCTGATGATTTAGAAATATTGATCATATTGTCTCCAAATGTTTCCTGAGGTACTACTACTTTTTCCTTTCCATCAATAATAAAATAACCACCCTTGTCATTTTTACATTCTCCTAAAGCAAATCGCATTAATCTAGGATTGTTATTCAAAATACAAACATTAGATTGGACCATAATGGGGAATTTACCTAGATATACTTTTTCCAAACGCATTTTCACTACTTGTACATTTCCTGTAATGGATCCTTTAGCATTTTCTCTCAATTTAGCCATTTCAGATGGAGTTCGGTTTTCTTTTAGTTTGTTTCCATTCTTTTCGTTTTCATTGTCTGTTCCAATATTGGAAAAGGTCATGTATCCATTTTCATCTACATCAGTAGGAACGTCATCTTCGCCTAATATACGAGTGTATTCTACATCAATATCGTAATGAATTGTCATGGCGTAGGTCATTTCCCGAAGTCTGGCTTCATTGGGATACATGAAGTGTGTATTGTTTGGATCGTTAATGATTGGTTTTCCAAAATAAACACGAGAGCCGTCTTTTCCACCCAAATATAGATCACACTTTGTACGGAAATCTTGGATCGACTCATCCATATTTAAACGAACTTTAACAGGATTGTTGTCTCTCAATATTTGGGAAATATCTTCTTCTACGAATTGGTTATAAGAATCAATATGATGTCTCACTAAAGTATGTGAGTTCTCTTTGAAATAAACATCAATTAAATCCCATATTGTTGATTCATTCATATTATGTATTAACTATAGTAATAAAACACATTTAATATTTTTTGCTGGAATAAAATAAAAAATATTTACAAGTACTATATATACCAAAACTTGTTAAAATGGAAGATCTAATGAATTATTTATTTGGACCATTGGAAAAGTCTTATTATTGTAACTTTTTCTTGGTGATTACTATTTTCATATTTGTATTTTTTGTATTTTCTATGATCGTACTGGGATATCAAGTGTTTTATGATAAAGGTGTATCCGCTCCTATGCTAATGACAACCATTGGTACAGTAACTCTGTATTTTATTTTATATTTGCAAAGTCGTATAATGTATTCGGTTTGTTTAGGCACAATTGGTAGTCAATAAGCACCACCTTGTTAGTATAAAAAAGTAGATAACTATATGAATTATCTATTTTTTACCACAGGCTTGGATTTCTTTCTGTAAAATGGAGAACAAGGGAAACATACACCAACATGATAGTAAATCGCATTATTGGAAAAACGTTTTTTACAATGATTACATACCATTTGTTTTTTAAAAAAAGTATCCTTGTCGTGCAAAAAAAGAGATTCGTGGTATTTCTTAAAATGATTGCGCATTACATGCAATACTAGAGATGATCGCAGTTTGAACCTTTTTGGACAACTAGGATGTAGGCATGATAATAATTCTTTACTGTGATGAACACGGTGATGTTGCTGTAGCAATGATTTAGTAGGAAAACTGGTTTTACATTCAGTACATTCATGTAGTGATGGATCTCCATGTTTGATTGAACAATGCATCGCAATTGTACTCTGGTTTTTACAGTAATAATCACATAGATTGCATAAATAATTCTTTACATTTTTATCATATGTATAATTGGACCTTAATTTACGACCTTTTAGACAAGGACCATCAGTACTGGAAATGACACTTTGGGAATCATGGCTGTCATTTTCGCTTTGTAAATCGTAAGAATCATCTTGGTAAAAAATGTTGGAAGTATTGTATTGAGAGAAATCACTAAAATTCATATTTTACAAAAGTATTTCAAAAAATGAAATCAAAAAAGTTGATTCAAAAAAAGTTTTTTTTGGAAAAGGTTATCTGAAAAAGTTCCTAAAGTTTTTCAAAAATGGAGAATTGAGAGAAATGAGGATTTCCCATTTTCGACGATCCTTGATAGATTCTCCTAAATATTATCCAGAATACTTCAGTCATTTTTGTTTAAATAAGGATCGTTATTTAAGCCACCTAAATGACGATCCTTGATTGGGGGAATTTTAAAATGCTTTCATATTGGTAACATAATTACCTATAATTAATGAATGAATATCATGTGTTCCTTCATATGTTTTTACTGTTTCTAAATTGCACATATGTCTAAATATATCATATTCCTCAGTAATTCCATTCCCTCCTAATATATCTCTACATTCACGTGCAATATTCAATGACTTGGAACATGAATTACGTTTAAGTAAAGAAATAGCTTCTGGATACATTTCGTTTTCATTCACAATTTCAGAAACATATAAACACGATAATAGAGCTAGGTTGTATTCTGACACCATTTCTGCTAATTTATATTGAAACAATTGTTTTTCGGCTAATTTTTGATTAAAAAGTGTTCTATCTTTGGAATATTCAATAACTTTTTCTATACAGAACTCAGATGCACCTAAAACGCCAAATGCAATACCCAAACGAGCACTATTAAGACAACTAAACGGACCTTTATACCCTTCTACATTGAGTCTATTTTCTTTTGGTACTTTTACATTATCTAAAAAGATCATACCCGTTATAGATGTTTTGGCACATATGTTTGGATCATGTAGATGAACTTATGAATTATGGAATATATGCAAATGGTCTTTTAGTAGAATCATGCAGTGAAGTCAATATTCAAAAACCGGATTACACAATTCAATAAAATAAATTTCAATCTTGTTATATATACAGTTTATTGTACAGTATATATAACACAACACATTAACCACCACGTAAGCGCAATACGAGGTGCAATGTACTTTCCTTTTGTATATTATAATCGCTCATAGTACGTCCGTCTTCTAATTGTTTTCCTGCATAAATCAATCTTTGTTGATCGGGTGGGATACCTTCTTTGTCTTGGATTTTTTGTTTTACCGCGTCGATTGTGTCATTGGGTTCTACTTCTAATGTAATTGTTTTACCAGTAAGGGTTTTAACGAAGATTTGCATTTTATGTATAGTGGTGTCTGAATGGGTATATTACATCTAAAGATAAAATTATTTTTATATATGTTTCCTACTATATTTTACATTTCTTTTTAGCCAAAATAAGATCACAAAGACTAACCTATTTGTATTAGTAGGATTCAGAAAGAATTTAGCAAGAAATCGATTTAATTAATAATCCCTATTTTATAATTTTTTTGTATGCTCCATATATACAAAGATATAATGTCACTAGAAAATTACTTTTTCGGTCCTTTAGACAAAAAATATTGCGTCCTATTTTACGTATTCACCGTTGTCAATTTACTTCTATTTTTGTTTGCCTTGTTTATGGCTGCAAAGGGAGTTTTAAGTAAACTTTTCAAGTCTAAGTCAATGATGAGCTTGAATGATCTACTTTCCATTGCATATGCATTACTATTTAGTTTTGTCATGTACATCCAATCTAGATTGTTGTACTCCATGTGTGCAACATCCAATTTAGAAGAAAGTGCATAAATACAAAATGCAAAAATAACCGAAAAAATTGGTTTAAATAAATAAAACCATCTACGTCTATAATACAAAGAATGGATATTTTATATTATAGCAATTATTGTAAGCATTCCAAGGAAATTTTGGATTTTTTGATTAAAAATGATTTGACCAAACAATTGAACTGTTTGTGTGTCGATAAACGCAAAGTAGATCCGGTTAGTGGTCAAGTACATATTGTTTTGGAAAATGGTTCTACTGTACTATTGCCTCCTAATATTCATTCAGTCCCCACTCTAATGTTAGTAAAAGACAATTATCGAGTGATCATGGGATCTGCGATCAAGTCACAATTTCAAGGACAAGTACAAGAAAATAATGATTTTGCTACACAAGGAAATGGCGAACCAATGTCATTTAGTTTAGGGTCTAAGGACGTAATGTCTGAATCCTTTACGATGTTTAATGCTACAGTTGAAGAGTTGAGCGCAAAAGGTTCCGGGGCTGGTCGTAATCTGTACAATTATGTTTCTGCAACCGGTAATACAGCTACTATACCGACTCCACCTGAAACATATAAATCCGAAAAACTATCGTCCGATATAACAGTAGATAGTATTCAACAACAACGTAATCAGGACATGGGTGGTCAAATGACACAACAATCACCCTTTTTACCGTCTAGGTAGTAGAGTGTATAAAAAAATGTATAAATAGTTTCATAATAAAAAGGAAACTATTTATGAAATACTCGAATTATTAATTATATTTACTGGATAATTGAGACACGACTTGAATATGACGAATGCAATGAGATCGATTTGTTTCGTCCATTTCACGCATAGGGTTTCGTATTGTAGCATCAATGGCTTCACTTACAGCTTTTGCATTGGGCAAATTACGAAAATCATGTGTATAGTCCTTTTCGATAAAAAAGTCAATGTCACCCGTACTGATTTCGGTTGAATATGGCTCCCATATATATTTTTTCCAAAGTTTAATAATAATAGTGGGATTCGCTTTTTTTAAATTTACCATCATTTCCATGGATTCTTTTATATGGGGATTGTCTGGAAAGATAAGTACAATATCGTCTAAAAATTCGAAAAATTGTTTATTAAATGCTTTTAATACGATGGAATTCGAACTGCTCATTATTTTGTATTCACGGTTTTAGTTAAAAGTAAATAAAATTGTATATATAGGTTTTTGTATAATTAAATTATGGTTTGGACGATAATAAATGGAATATATGTCCGGGTTCCAAATCTTCTAAATATTGTCGTACAACGGGTTTACGTACAATGGTTTTTGTTTCTTCTTGCAATGAAGGAACGTATATTGTATGGTGTATTTGTTGTATGTGATAAAACAGTTTTTTCTCAATTGGATCCTTTTGTTTTAAAATAAAATAATCCACATAACATTGATGCAATTTGGTTACAAATGTATCGTACAATTCATGGAATTTCCAAAACATTTCTTTGTACTGGGGAAAATGCGTCAAGAAATTGTCTATTTTATTTACCTTTTTCAAGGTCAAATAATGAAACATCAAATTGGGATGCGTACCGCGTAATTTCTGCAATGTTTCATAATTCGGGTTAATATGAATAAATCGATCGCCAGTGGATTCTTGTTGAATAACTACACCCATAAACGACGATGGTGTGGTTGTTTTTACTAACTCATTGACAATGCTATCATATGTAGCCACATTCCCTTTTTTCCCCGGAAAAACGGTTGGAAAACGGATTCTCGTATTGTCTTGATTTACCTCAAATATTGGTTTGTATTCTTTTGCAGGGACAAAACGAATTTGATTCTCGATATCATTGAAATTCAATTCAAATGCACCAATCATATACAAAGCAGGTTGCTCATGTGTCTGTACCATATGATTTTCGGGATGTTGTAGTATGCAATGATAACAGTAATTCTTATCAAACATGTCTAAAGCACACCACTCTTCTAATGATGATACACCAACCGCCTCACATAACATTTCGCGATATGTTTTTGCTACTTTTGCTGGAGTACGGTAATACGTATAATGACCACCAACCGAGTTTCGAGTACTAATGTCCCATTTTTCTGTACGAGGATCGTAAAAAAATTGGATAAATACCCCTTCTACTAATTCACTTATTTGTACGGTATTCGTATTGAATAATGTAGTACCAAATAAAGCCTTGAACTTATCGAATGTAATGGATTGTGATGGACCAATACCCATTATACGTCTTGTTTCGGGATTCAATATAACGGCATTGTACAGACCACGTACATTGTCATTATTGGCGATCATATTCGTATCATAATTCAATATAGTATATTCCTGTTTGGTATCTACAGTAGTCACTTTTTTAGTAAGGATCGTTTGTAATTGGTCTATTGTTTTTTCGCTTGTATCTAATGTAAAAGTAGTAGCCATTTTGGAGAACATATACACTAGTGTGTAAAAATCAGTTTATATTTGTTTTTCATAAAATTTGTTTAAAATTGAAAATAAATACTAAACTTACTTATAGTGCAATTAATACTATATATAGTACCCCCTGTTTTTGTGACAAAGTAAAGTACCCTTGTAAAAACAATAAACCTTTTTGTTAAGTGAGTATTGAGAGAGAAAAAATAAGCGCATTCAACAATATGTCATCGAATAGTTCTACTACACTAACTAACCGTGTTGTCGATGCAACTGCTACCGCCGGTGTTGCCGCTGGTGCCGCCGCAGATATCGACGATACTTCAACCATTGTTACATGTACTACTACAGAGACAATTGAAGAAAAAACTAAAAAATCCAAAAAAACAACAACTACAAAAAGACAATACAAAAGGAAAACACCTCCTACTGCTACTGCTACTACTGTAGAAGTACCAACCAGTAACAATGGTGTTCAGCAAGTAGATATACGTACTTTAATGGAAGCATGTAAAACAAATTCAATCGAAACCTCATTTGGGCAACTCGAAGATAAAGAGGAATATAAACCTTTATTGGAGCATTTAGGGGATTATATTAACGAACCATTTGATGTACTAGAATCATACTTTTCGGGAAAACAATTGGAAAGATTGACAAGACATCAATTGGAGTCTTATAATAATTTCGTGAATTATCAAATGCAACGTACAATTGAAATGTTTAATCCTATTACAATCAAATCAGTCAATGATTACGATGAAAGGACAGATACATTCGGTTTGGAAGTGCAAATCAATTTGAAAAATTTACGATTTCAACACCCCCAAATACATGAAAATAATGGTGCTACAAAAACGATGATGCCGCAAGAGGCTCGATTGCGTAATTTTACTTATTCCTCTAATTCTACTGTCGATTTACATATTAAATACATTATTCAAAACGATGACGGTGAAATCCGTACAAAAGAAAAAGTGTTGCAAAATATCAAGTTATGCAGTCTTCCAGTCATGTTGAAATCGTCGATTTGCATATTAAGTCAGTACAAACATATATCCAATGTATTAACTGGTGAATGTGAGATGGACTGTGGTGGATACTTTATTATTAAAGGATCGGAGAAAACCATCTTATGTCAAGAAAGAGCAGCGGAAAATAGGATTTATGTGTTCAGCGGCAAGAATACGCCTAAATGGGATTGGGTCGCTGAATTCAAATCTGTACCGGACTCGAAATGCATTTCGCCTAAACAAGTGGAACTCATGGTATCATCGAAAACGAACATTTATGGACACGGTATATATGTCACGATTCCCCGATTGAAACAAAAACGCTATATTGAGTTGTTTGTACTGTTTCGTGCTTTGGGGGTTATTAGTGACAAACGTATATGCGAATATATATTGTTAAGTGTAGATGACCCGAAAAATGAGGACTTACTCTTGTTTTTGGAGGCATCCATTGAAGACGCGAAGCCATTCTTGAAATCGAAAGAGACAATTCAACAAGATGCATTCGATCATGTCATGTCAATGGTTGCGTACAATCCTTATCAAGTAGAAAAAGGTCCCGCGCCAATGAAAAAATCGCAATATACTCTTGAGCTTTTCCAGAACGATTTCTTTCCTCATTGCAAAACCATGGAACAAAAATTATATTTGTTGGGTTTTATGGCGAACCGATTGATTTGTACAGCACTAGGATACAACCCACCGGACGATCGTGATTCATACTTGAATAAACGCATTGAATTGAGTGGATCCTTGTTGAATAATTTGTTCCGTAACCATTACATTCGATTTGTAAAGGATATCGAAAAACAAGTTGTACGGGAAATCAATCTAGGTGCATGGAAATCGAATGAAGATTACGAAAATATTATCAATATGACAAATATTTACAAAATTATCAAACCAGCTACTATTGAAAACGGATTAAATCGTGCTTTATCTACAGGTGATTTTAGTGTGAGACAATCCAATAGTAGTAGTAAAGTAGGTGTTGCTCAAGTTTTGAACAGATTGACGTATTTGGGTACATTGAGTCATTTACGAAGAGTAAATACTCCCTTGGAAAAAAGTGGAGAATTAGTTGCACCTCGTAAATTGCACAATACGACATGGGGGTTCTTGTGTTTAACCGGCGATACCGAAGTATTGATGTCTGACCGAGTGACAACCAAACAAATAAAAGATATGGTAGATGGAGATCGAGTCTCTACAGTGAATCCCAATACATTGTTAGACGAACCATCTGATATTCATTCGTTCTTCAGTAAAATGCCTGATCAATTATTTGAAATTACTACAATAAGTGGAAGAACAATTAAAGCTACTGGTAATCATCCATTCTTAATTAACGAAAATGGAAAACCAGTATGGAAGAACCTGGAAGAGTTGAAACCAGATGATAAAATGATCATTCGTCATACTGTGAAATACATACCAGATGAAAATAGTACAGTAGTAAAAATCAATTCAGCAGATGTTTTAGAACACTATAAAATGGAACTTTTGGAATTGAATTTACTCGATGTGGATATACCCGTATATAAATTAAAAATCATTGCTAGATTAATTGGTTCGCTTAATACCGATGGTCACCTACAAGAAAGAATGACGAAAGATAAGAAATATTATAGCGCATCCTTTTATGTAGGCGAAGAACCCGATGTATATCAACTAACGGACGATATTGCTAAATTAGGATTTGGTAACTGTTCTGTACAAAGAAAAGTCACTAAAATACAAGGTAGAACGTATGCAAGAACATGGGAAGTATCTTCTAATGGTGTATTTGCATATCTACTAGTATTATTAGGTGGAATTATAGGAAAGAAAACGAATGTAGAAAGGGTTGTTCCTGAATGGTTAGTCAATGCAGAAAAATCAATCAAACGTGAATATTTATCGGCATTTCAAGGAGGAGATGGATCAAGATTATCATACCAAAAAAATGGTGATACTTGGAAACCTTATATGGGAATGACATATCAATCGACTCGTAATCATTTACTAGAGAATGCGATTGAGTATATGAGACAAATATCGAATCTATTCAAAGAATTTGGTATTGTTTCCAATGTTCAAACGAAACCTATCAACGATAATACCACAAAAGTATGTATTGTATTTGAAAAATCTACGAAAAATTACGCCAATTATTCAGAATTAATAGGCTATACTTACTGTGAAGAGAAACGTAGAAGGTCTGCTTCTATTATAGAACACGTTAAAATAAAGGAATATGCAAAAAATACCAGAGATAAACACTACCAATATATTATTGACAATCATACAAATGTTTCCATGCAAGATATGATAAGTGAAACCAAATTGACGGAAAATCAAATTAGAAAAGTGATACAAAATTTCAAGAAAGGTATCCGTCAATCCACTCGGTTCTCAACGGATGTTATATACGACCAATATGTAAAGGATAATATCTTAAACAATGGTTGTATCAGTGTCCCCATTTCTTCTATTGTAGAAATTGAACCAGAATTGGTCTATGATTTCACCACAAGAAGCGATAATCATTCCTTTGTTGCATCGTCATTTGTTACACATAATTGTCCCGTTGAGACGCCCGAAGGTCAGTCTATAGGTATCGTGAAAAATATTTCATTTATGACTCATATGACAATTCCGACAAATAGTGAAAACTTGTATGATATTGTAAATGATTATATTTTACGGGTTGAAGACGTACAAAGTCCTACAGAAATGCATGATATGGTAAAAGTGTTTATTAATGGTACATGGGTCGGTGTAGCAAAAGATCCACTTGTCTTGTACAAAGACCTAAAGAAAAAGAAGCACAAGGGTATTATCAACATTTATACTTCTATTGTATTTGATTACCAAAGAATGATTATTCGTATTTGCAACGATGGTGGTAGAATGACTAGACCAGTTTTTAGGGTCGAAAATAACGGTGTTTTAATTACAAAAGAAATTATTAATAAATTGAAGTCGAAGGAATTGGTTTGGAATGATTTATTAACCGATTGTAGAATTGAAGAGTCGGTCATCGAGTACATTGACCCGGAAGAACAAAATCATTCGATGATTGCGATGAAATTTAGAGGTGATTATATTCGGTCATTGAAACATCATAGTTACATACAATATGACTACTGTGAGATCCACCCCTGTACATTATTAGGTGTATTGGCGTCCTGTGTTCCCTTTCCAGATTGTAACCAAGCGCCTCGTAATACATACCAATGCGCTATGGCTAAGCAAGCAATCGGTATTAGTGCGACCAATTACGATAAGCGTATGGATAAAACAACCTATGCACTTAGTAATCCAAGTCGCCCATTGGTGGATACACGTATAATGGATTTCCTAGGATTAAACCGTATTCCGTCTGGTTGTCAAATACATGTAGCGATTATGTCTTATACTGGTTATAATCAAGAAGATAGTGTATTGATTAATAAATCGGCAATAGATCGAGGGTTATTTGCGGCTACTATTTATCATACTGAAAAGGATGAAGATAAAAATGTAATCCGCGATGAAATCATCCGAAGCAAACCGGATCCAATGAAAACAAAATCGATCAAACACGGCAATTACAACAAAATCAATCAACATGGTTTCATTCCTGAGAATATGGAAATCGAAAACCGAGACATTATTATCTCCAAATATGTTCCTATTAAGGAAAATCGTAATGATCCGACTAAAGTAATCAAATACGAGGATCAAAGTAAGAGTTTCCGTACTACAGAAGAAACATATGTAGATAAGAATTATACCGGTAGAAACGGGGAAGGATGCAACTTTGCAAAATCCCGAGTCCGTATTTACAGAAAACCCGTAATTGGTGATAAGTTCTGTATAAAAGAGACTTCTTATATAATGACTGATAAAGGGTGGGTAATGTTTCGTTATTTAGACATTACTACACATAAAGTAGCTACATTGGTAAAAGGCGAAATATTGGAATATAGAGATGCATCGCAAAAATACGAATTCGATTGTGACGAAGATGAATTGTACTTTGTTGAAAACAAACATGTGAAAATTGTTTGTACTACAGAACATCGTATGTATGTGAAGAAAAAAAAGTCGGAACAATATACATTTGAAATGGCGAAAAATATTATTGGACAAGAAGTGTCTTACAAAAAGAACGCCATAAATGCGAAAAGCGATTCCAATACGATTCGATGTGGTGAAACAGAATACGAAGCCAATTCATTGCTTGTACTACTTGGTTCTTATATTAAGTCAGGTAAGACGATTATATACGACGGTAATCTTAGGATTTGCTTTTCCAATCAACCAAGAGACAATGCATTGAGCGTTATGAAACATTTGGGTTTGTTAAACATTATGTATCAACAAACAATCGATGGAATTGTAGTTGGAGGCGATTTGTACAAGGATTTACTCATGTACTTTACATCTATGGAAAACAAACGCTTTGTACCTGAAATATGGTCACTTTCGCAAAAGCAGAGTCGTTTATTATTGGAGTCTATTATCGATTCTATTACACATACATTTATTACATCAAGTCATGTATTAGCGGAAGAATTACAACGATTGGCTTTCCATTCTGGGTGGTCAGCAAAATTAAACTTGATCTCCTGGAACAAATTAATCGAAGTCCAAGTATCTTCTACTAATAACCAACCTAAAGTAAATGAGAGAAATATGTTCGGTTGTAAAAAGAAGTGCATAGAAGACTTTGAAATTTACACCGGTAAAGTAGGTTGTATCGAAGTACCAGAAACTCATTTGTTCTACTATAAGGATTCGCGTTATGCGCCTCCAGTATGGACCGGTAATTCGTCTAGACACGGACAAAAAGGTACTGTAGGAAATATTATACCAGAATGTGATATGCCTTTTACAAAAGACGGACTTAAGCCCGATTTGATTATTAACCCTCATGCTATTCCATCTCGTATGACAATTGCTCATTTAAAAGAAACATTACTCGGTAAGATATTAGTAGAATTGGGGATGTATGGTGATGGTACGAGTTTCGGAAACCTGGACGTCTATTCGATCGCCAATGAGTTGCAAAACTGTGGCTTTGAAAGTTATGGTAATGAGATCTTGTACGATGGACAAACTGGACGGCAATTGGAAACAAGTATCTTTATTGGTCCTGTGTTTTACCAACGATTAAAACATATGGTAAATGATAAGGAACATAGTCGTTCAATCGGTCCAGTTGTCAATTTAACAAGACAACCAGCGGAAGGAAGAAGTCGCGATGGTGGGTTCCGTATAGGAGAAATGGAAAGAGACGTAATGATTGCTCACGGAATGTCTAAATTCTGTAGAGAACGTATGTACGATGTTGCAGATAAATACGGACTCCATGTCTGCAAAAAGTGCGGTATGATGGCTACTTTCAATAACGGAGACAAAGGACCTCTACGAGGAAAACAAGGTTTCACGGTACATCGATGCAATACTTGCGACAATGTAACTGACTTTGCATATATTGAAGTCCCTTATGCGTTCAAACTAATGGCGCAAGAACTCCAAACAATAAATGTTGTACCCAGAATTATTACAACATAAAAAATACAAAAATACAAAAAATTCCATCCATCCCATACATAAATCAAAGTACGTTGTTAAATGTGTATTATTTTATTGTTTAATATATTTTAATTAGTGGTCCTTTTAAACCACCCTCTTTTTTTATGAATAGATCTTACATAATTCATCTTGTTCAGGGTGAGTATTCAAGATGTACCACATTTTTTTCTTGGGGTCCCATTTTCCACCTTTTTCCTTAATGGACTCTTTTTTACTGTATGGTACCTGTAAGTAAATACGATTTTCTTGTACGGGTTTCAATGACGGATCTATACCAATGGCTTCATTGGCCAAACGATCTGCATTTTCATTACCAATCGAATGACAATCGGTTCGGTTTGTATGTGCTTTAATATGCATAATCTTCCATTGAGACAAACTCTCATACTTCTTGTACAGTTGATATGTTTCTTGTACAATGGATTTATTGGGTATATCGTTACTCCAATTTGCACGGGCGCATTTGTCTCCATAGGATGTCATACATAAAATACAATAATTCGAGTCCGTTACAAATACCACTTTCAATGACGGATCGTCGATTGTTTTGGACTCGATTATTTTCATAGCATGCAATAATGCGCATAATTCTCCTGTGTTATTGGATTGCTTTCCTTCTACACGCATAGATACATTTCTAGGATCATTGGGACCAAAATAGATTCCCATTCCAGCTTTGGCGCGCGGAGTACCATTGTAAATACACGATCCATCTGTATAAATATAAACAGTATTGGATTTGTCTTGTTGTACAGGTGTTTCTGTAGATCGCCTCAATGGTACCGCCGAAGGCGGTACGTTCTGTTGTGGGTTTCCAAAAAATGAATTAATCGATCTTTGTGTAGGTCCTTTCATTTTCAATGATTTTAATATACGATAGATATAAGAAGTAAAAAATATACAAGAAAAAAGTGTTCTATATTTTTCTAATGAATTTTATTTTAATATTGATTTAGGCAACCATTTTCAATTTAATCGGTCCATGATGTTGATAATCTTCAATGAGGAAATCCTCCATGGTATAATCACTAATATTTTCCCTTTTATTGAGTATAGTCAAGGTTGGAAAAGGCAAAGGGTCCCGTTTTACTTGTTCTTGTAGTGGTTCAATATGTTCTTCATAAATATGACAATTGTTCATATAATGTACAAATTCATATGGCTCTAAATCACAATGTTTGGCGATCAAACAAGTTAAAAATGCATAGGAAGCAATATTAAAGGGAACGCCGCACCCACAATCAGCACTGCGTTGCATCATTGCACAACTCAATTTATTGCCTTCAGTAACATTGAATTGGAAAATAACATGACATGGGGGAAGACAGCCTCCGTCTAATTGCTCTGGATTCCAAGCTGTGACTACCATACGTCGCGATGTTCTTTGTGCCGGGTCTTTAAGCATATTGATTACATTTTGCAATTGGTCAATGCCTTTACCGGTATAATCTTTATCACAGCCATCGTACTTTGCGTTGTAAAATCTCCAACTGAATCCGTACAAAGAACCTATGTCATTTTCGGCGTAATGATTTAATCCACGTGAATCCAAAAACTCACGGGTTGTATTTCCATCCCAAATATGAACTCCTTGTTCATTCAAATGAGTATTGTTTGTATCTCCCTTGATAAACCACAACAACTCCTTTAAACATGTTTTATACGCCATTTTTTTGGTAGTAAGTATAGGGATTTTGTTATCCTCCAAAGAAAAAAAGAGTGCTGAACCAAATGCCGTTTTTACACGACCATTGCGACCATTTTCCCAGGTTCCTTCTTGTAAAATATCATTCAATAAATTCAAATACTGGTTTTCAGAATGGGCTGGTAAAGATGGATCACGGTTCTTATACTCATTTATTTCTACTGTATTTCTCAACATGTTTTTATTTTATATACAATTACTTATATTTTTTATATTCTTTTTATTAAACATTTATTCTTCTTCATGATCATAACTATGGTACGTATCAAATAGATTCGCTCGAAGACAATAACGATTTAGTACTTTATCGTGAATAGACAATAGCGCTTTTTCGATATTAGAATTGCATTTTTCCGAAAACGAACTATGGCGATAATCAGTACTAATATGATACATATACGCCGCTAATAATTTTTCATATGGTATTTTCTTTTTATTGATCATGGTAAATAATTCCATTACATCGTCCTTGTTTTCTTGTTCCATTTGTTGTTCCGCTTGATAAGTCATATCATTATTATGATACAAAGTTTCCATTGGAAATGTGTTTTCTTCAACCACTTCGTCATTGATTTGTTGCATAAGCCATCGAAATGGAGCCAAAGTATAATCTTCGCTAGTAATTTCTCGCATTTCAGATACTAGACTCTGCTGTTGTTGCTGATAGTAAGTCTCATTACCATCTTCGTCATCCATACTGTCATAATCACCATCTGACTCAAATCGTCCATAATTTTCATTTTCATCATCAAATGGATTGGAATCTGTAGTAGTATTCACTCTATCATTTTCTTCTGTATTGGATGTTTCGACTAAACTATGACGACAATATGGACATTTGTATCCATTTATGGAAGTGTGTTTTAAGAAACAATTCGTATGAAAACTATGCTTGCATTCGGTTTGTAATACATTGGTTCCATCTGTACAAAGTTCTTCGTAGCAAATTGGGCAAGAATCATCTTCTACTGACATTGTGAAAACTTAGCTAGTTTTGCGTGAATGATTGGATAATTGGATAATTAAAATAAATTACGAAAGAGTGTAATATATATTGTACTGATTTAATGATAACAAGCCATTTTTTCAATTTTACTGGATTTTTAATAATTATAGTAAAAAAATAATAAATGGTATATTTTGATCTTAGTATAAACTATTAATTATACTTTTTTGTAAATAATGAATAAAATAGGGTGCTTTATTCATAGTACATTATTAGATGAATGGAAAGATGAGAAATTGGTATATTTATTAAAATATATTATTAATAGTCCATTTATTTATTGTCTCGATTTCATTTATATCAATAATACAGGAAAACCATTAAAACCAAAAGATATTGAATCATTACATCCCAAGATCAAGGTAGTCAATTATGATTTTAATGCTGCTGTATTTGAAATACCAACTATACGAGTAATGCATTCATTTGCATCTATGAACCCTGGATATAAATTACTCTATTTGCATACAAAGGGTATATCGAGACCTAAAGAATGTATGACCCGAAAAGCGATAATTGGTTGGATCGATTATATGTTGTACTGTTTAGTAAAACAATATGATCGTTGTCTTCGGTTATTAGATATATATGATACAGTAGGATGTAATGAAATGAGCCGACATACACCGGAAAACCCTCCTCATTATTCGGGTAATTTTTGGTGGACTACAAGCGAGTACTTAGCATCGTTATCGGTATGTCATTTAAAAACAAAATGGGATCCGGAATTTTTCATAATTGGATTTCGTCAAGATTGTGTAAATTATTACAATTATTATACACTGTACAATATGTATGAAACTGAATACACAGAAGGACATTATGACAAATGTATAGAAAACCGCTTTACACGAGAACTACTGTACTGTAAATTAGATGGGTTTGAAATAGTATCTTTTATGCCGCTATTATGTGCATTAGTCATGGGAAAACAATTTCCTGGACATTGTATTGTTATACTGCACGATGATATTACTTCTACTGAATCAAAATTAATTAGTAAAGTAAAGGATATGTTAAATATTAATAAAATGAACGAATTGTTAATGGAATGGAATGTTACAATAATACTAAAATCAGATGTAAATATGAATGTTACGAATGCTACTTGGGGTATGCAAGGTGAATCCACAATTGATGTCACAAATCATGTACTTAAATATTATGCACGAAAAAATTACTTTGAATTACCAGTTGGTCATATTAATGGCTATTTAGGAGATGACCCTTTACTAAATAAACGTAAACATATGTACATTGAATATACTATTAATGATTATAAGTTGAAAGACTACTTTGATGAAATTATGATTTTACATCGTCCAGGTTATGCAAAACTCGATTTTGAAAATTATACTCATATTGATTGGATATCGTCTATTAATACACCTTTTAAGCATTATCGATTGACTAAATGGTTACCAACCGTAATTAACAAAGTAGTAATCGATAAAAAATATCAGGAATATATGACAAAATTCCAAAAACAATTTTTGTAATTATTTTCTCTGGTAATTTCATAATAATATATACATTTTAGAATTAATAATATGAGTATTGAAGGAGGTGTATTTAACTCAATGGAAGCATCCAGTTCGAGAAAAACATTTTTCAATCATGTTTTTTCTACATCGGAAGAGGGAAAGGCCGAAGTTATTAATGTTTTACAGTATTCTTTACTTGGTGTTATCCCCATTGTAATTTTAAATAAAACGATCCAACGATTCATCCCAGAAGCTGATTCGGATAAATCGACTTTAGAGATATTTGTAGAAATATTGATTCAATTGATTATTATGTTTGTGGGTATTGTGATTATTCATAGAATCATTACTTATATCCCTACATACAGTGAATTCAAATACGAAAGTCTTTCCTTGACCAATGTAATATTAGCCTTTTTGGTGGTTGTGCTCAGTATTCAAACCAAATTAGGCATTAAAGTCAATATTTTGGTCGATAGAATACAAGATATTTGGTCTGGTAATAGTAGTGCAGCAGCTCCCGTAGTACAGAAACACAGAGGAAGTGGAACAGCCGCTCAATCCAACCATGTACCTAGTCAAGGAGATCATTTAGGCACATCTCAAGATGTATTTCCACCAGCTCCCATGACCACTACCCAGGCAAATCCTACTTATGATACAATGATGAGAGGAAACCCAGCTACAAATACACCAAGTATGATTATGGAACCCATGGCTGCAAATGCATTTGGAAACTTTTCGAGTTTTTAAACCCCGGGGGTAATCACACATTTTTATAGTTTCATTATAAACATGTGTTTTATCATCTCTTTTTTAATGTGATTTCTAATCATTTTCATTTGAATTATGCGTTGTGATATTATTGGAGTCACCGAAAATAGAATGAACCATTTCAAATCTATGTAGAGATTTTTGCGTTGCATTTGGATCATGTAATCCTGAAAACAAATAATCAGTTTGAGGAGACACTTCGTTTTTTTTGATTTGTTTATAAACCGCAGATCCTTGTAAAATAGAGTGTTCTACAATACTTTTATTTGAGATCATGGTAGTATTTCGCACAAAGGGTTCGATCGTAATTGATATTGCAAAGTACAAAAGATAACATCGTTTTTTTATGGAAGATGGAGAGAACTTGATGCAAAATAAATTCAATATAGCATTCACGATACTAGTAATATAATCGTCGTTTTTACATTGATCCAATAAAGCATCCCATATTATCCATATAATCTCCTTTTGATACCTGTATTCTACAGGTATATTCTCTCGAGTATCTCCTAAACATGGACGTTTTTGTTTTCTACACATGGCTTCGAATTCGATGATCCATTGTAGCCAAAAACATGCATGTACCATATTGGGTATATGACCATCAGTTTTCGATATATGATAACAAAATTCATTAATGGCTATAGTGATTTCTTTGGGATCACGTTGTTTTAATATTGAATCAGCAAAGTCGGTTGATGGTGCTTTTAAGCGTTCGGTTATTTTAGTAATATCGAACTCTTCTTGTGCTTTTATTTTAATGGGTTCTAATGCAGGTTTTTTGGGCGAAATACAAAACACTGCAACAATCTCTACAAACATATTCCGTATTGTGGGATTATTACGAAGCTGCATTTCATCACACCCCTGTACAATAATATTACGAAATACCATAAATCGTTTGTGTAAATACACCGCTAATTTAGGATTTGCTAAATGAATGAACTTGCCTAAATAAAACAATAATATTTCCCATAAATCCATAAAATGTGCGGCACATACCATTTCGGCGGTCCAATAACATGATTGTTCGATTTGCCCATTTCCTAAATTTAGCAACAATTGCTTTTTCACTTCGGCTTTTTTGTAACCCGAAAATGTAGTACCGCGAAATTCCGATGATTCTCGAATGTCGTTAATCAATAACGCATGTTCTACTTGAGGCATATCCATTATATCGCTCATTGTTTTCTATGAATACAACCACTTACGATGTTTTCTTTTTATTTAGAATAAAAGAATTTAATGTGTAAATACCTTTTTCTTCTTTCCTATTTTTTATCTTCCCCCCCCTCCTCTTCTCTCGCAATATTAAATATATCTCTACAGTATAGATTTAATTACAATATATTCCAATATGTCCGATAATTCTTCACTTGTGAATAGCGATAATCAATTAGTACAATCCAGTTTTTACGTGACGTATGCTTTCTTGATTACTACTGGTACGATTACTTTTATTGAATCTATACGTACTCCTGACTCCAAAATACGTAATATTTTAAATTTAGAAACTTGTATTTCAGTAGTAGCCGCATTCTTCTACGGTAAATTTGTCTCCATGTTTGAATCTCAACCTGATAAACCAGTCCCATACAAAAAAATCAACAATACGCGTTATTTGGATTGGTCCATTACAACACCTATTATGTTATTGGTTCTCATTTTAGCACTACTGTACAATACTAAAGGGGGTTCTTTGAACTTCAAAAGTTTCTTAAATGTGTTAATTATGAATTATGGAATGCTCGGTGCTGGATATTTAGGAGAAATCTCATTTATTGATAAAACCGTAGCCAATTCAATCGGTTTCTTATTTTTCATCGGTTTATTCTACTATATCTATAAACATTTTGTAGCCAAGAAATACAATTTCGATAATACATTACTATATTCCGCATTCTTGGGATTATGGACAATTTACGGAGTCGCCTATTTTTACGACGAAGTCACGAAAAATGTAGTGTATAATGTTCTTGATTTGTTTTCGAAATGCTTCGTGGGTATCTTCTTTTGGGCTTATTATACAAAAGTTTTCACCCTCTAATACTGTAAATAAATATGAATTGGCTTATGAATAATATCGGTATCGTTTGTGGTATTTTGTACAAACGGCGGTGAATTGTTTATTGGTATAATATTTTTATTACTGTTACATAGATCGTTATATAAAGTACAATAAACAATGGTTAAAAAGTAATATTGCCAATACATAATAAATATAATTTATATAGTTTCTTATATTTATATGGTTTCCAATTTTATTTCTGCGATTTTTTCAACCGTTTTTTCGCTATACAAAGGAGTTGTAATTGGCGGTAGTGTTTATATGTTAGGTAACATCATGGATAAAACAATTAGTGCTCCATCATTGGATTATTTTAAAAAAACAGATCCCGACCTGTACAAAAAAGCTCAGACTCTTATATTCAACAATTTATTAACAATCAGTCCGGTTGCTTATATTGTAGTTGATCACTACATCTTGTACAGTAATCGTGAAAATCCATTTAGTTTTATCAAACTAAGTGTTTTATTAATTTGTCAAAATTTAGGCTATTTTTTCGCTCATCGAGAAATGCATCGAAATAAGGACCTTTATTGGATGCACAGTTTTCATCATAAATTCGAAAAAAAATTGATCATACCTAGTATAGCCAATGCTGTTACTCCGGCTGAATTTATATTGGCTTATGTGAGTCCAATCGTATTAGGTGCATATGTTTTACAGGTGTCTCAATACGAATTTATTGCAGCAGTAGAAATTATCAGTGTATTGAATTTGTTGATTCATACCTACGAACTAAACGATACCTTATGGATACCTGGACTGGTATCACCAAGAAAACACATTGAACACCACCGGGTTCGTGATAAACATTATTCGGCGCCTTTACTGGATTTAGATCAATTGGACAGTTCATGGGTAATTACCGAATCGTAATCAAAACTCGATATTGTGATATTGATCACGGACAAGATCGAAATATTCTTTACCATTGTTTTCCTTAAAGCTATTTTTTCTTATTTGCTCTGTATTAGTGGTTGGTTTTGGAGACGGTAACTTGAGCAATGATTCAGTGGTCGGTAAATTGCATATATTTTCATCAATTACATCATTTTCCGAATAAGCTTCTGTACAATAATAATCCAAATATGTGATTTTTGTACTATATTTACAGAAGAAATACTGTTCCTCTACCTTTAATAGTTCTGCTGTATTGAAACCAAACGACAAATAGAGCTTTTTCGAATTATTCATGCTTGTTTTTGTTTCTGCAAAATAATGTTGTGCTTTTTTTGAATTCGATGAAACTGCAACATCCCATTCTTTTAAAATTTCCTTTTCTCTCGAAACGTATTTGAATCGTACTACATATTTTGGTCTTAATATAGGACTACTAGATTTTTCTTGTTTTAGGCTCATTATATAATTAAAAATACAGGTTTCCCTTATACAAGTGTAAATAAAATATATCTTTGTACTTTTTTTCAATTCTATATTATTTTAGGTAAAAGGAAATAAAAGGTTCATTGTAATAAATATATATTATATACGGAAGTAGAATTTATGACACAAAAAAGAAGAACTCCACCACCACCTTTGAAATCAAATACTAGTACAATGAAAATCATGAGTAAGCCAAGTATGACACAATCATTAGCCGATGGGTTCATGTTTGGAGCGGGTTCTTCATTAGGAAGACATGCTGTAAGTAGTATTTTAGCAACATCTCCATCCAGTACTGCTCCTACATCTACACCCACACCTGTATCTACTGATAAAGTATCGTCTATGTTACCTGAAATACGCGAAGCTGAATGTATGAAATATATTCGTCAGTACGAACATTGTTTGGGCGAGATTGATACTACATGTCAAGAGTATATGGATAAAATACAAAAGTATTGTAATTAAGATTATATATTTTGTGAAAGAATATATAAATAATGTGTTGTAAAACAATATAGTAAAACATGTTATTTAGTACCACGCAAGACCTTGAAAATTATTTAGATGATGTTGATGGCGCTGTAAAAGAAATCACTAAAACCGTTTTTTCATTTTCCGAAGTACAGTATTTACAATCGAAGGTGGTTCGATATACACCTGATGTTGTACAGCATATTGTCAAGTTTGGTTTTGACGTATCCAAACCAGTTGTATATCACTCTGCAAAATGGATGGGGTCTTGGTTTGTAGAAAACAAGGATTTATTATAGCGATATTCGTGATATTTTTTCACCATTCATCGATTAATTCTTGCAATCCTTTTTCAAATGAAACTGTAATATTCCATCCCAATTCCTTTACTTTAGCATTGCTTATGTAGTATCGTTTGTCATTAAATGGACGATCTGCTATGTATTCTATATATTGTTCATAGTCAGTTGTATTATGTACCATATTAATTAGCTTTTTTGCAATACCATCTACTGTATATTCATCATGATCGTCACTTCCAATGTTGTATATTTCACCTACTACACCTTTGTGTAAAATGACATCTAATGCGGATGCTACATCTTTTACATGTAAAAAGGCCCGTACATTGGACCCATCTCCTTGAATTGTGACCTTTTTATTTTGTTTTAATAATTGGATAAACCGAGGAATCAATTTTTCGGGATACTGATTGGGTCCATATACATTATTACCACGGGTAATAATAATGGGCATGTTAAAAGAATAACGATATGAGTTTGCTAACAATTCTGCACCGGCTTTTGTTGCTGCGTATGGATTAGTAGGGCATAATATCGATAATTCGTCCTTTTTCTCTACATCATCCAACCGAGATTCACCATACACTTCATCTGTAGAAATATGGATAAAACGGTGTAATCTATCATAGACTCTACATGCCTCTAATAATGTATGTGTTCCTAAAATATTGTCGTTTGAATATTTGAGAGAATCATTAAAGGAATCTTGTACATGACTTTGTGCTGCGAAATGTACAACACTATCGATATCGTATGCATGCAATACGTGGCTAATTAAATCATGCGAACATATATTTCCTTTTACAAATTTATATCGCGGTGAATCGCGAATATGTGGCTTAATATTTTCCTCGCTTGCACAATAGTACATCGCATCTACATTGATAATTGTATATTCTGGATATGCGTCATGTAAATAATTGATAAAGTTTGACCCTATAAAACCACACCCACCTGTAACCAAAATGTTTTGCATTCTCTTTTACTACTTTTTACTGACTTATTATTATGATCATTAAATGCATTATTTTTTTATATTATGAACGGGAAATATAAAAAAGGTTTTTAATTAATTGATTTTATTTGGATATTTTGGCTAAATACTTTTTAGTTTATAGATTATCGGTCTCAATCGTTAAACCACCGGATTCTTTATTTGGTTCTTCTTGATCGTGTTCTAATCTTTCTTCTACTAAAGGCTCTTCAACGGTATCATCGGCCTTTTTTTCTACTGCAGCCTCTTCAACCACTTCTTCTTTAGGCGTTTCTTCTGCAGTAGCCTGTTCGACAACTTCTTCTGTCTTTTCTTCTGCAGTAGCCTGTTCGACAACTTCTTCTGTCTTTTCTTCTGCAGTAGCCTGTTCGACAACTTCTTCTGTCTTTTCTTCTGCAGTTGCTTCTTCAATCACTTCTTCTGTCTTTTCTTCTGCAGTTGCTTCTTCAATCACTTCTTCTGTCTTTTCTTCTGCAGTAGCCTGTTCGACAACTTCTTCTGTCTTTTCTTCTGCAGTAGCCTGTTCGACAACTTCTTCTGTCTTTTCTTCTGCAGATGCTTCTTCAACAACGTCCTCTTTAGGAGTTTCTTCTAAAGTAGTTTCTTCAATCACTTCCTCTTTAGGAAATTCTTCTAAAACCTCCTCTTTTTTAGGAGCCTCTTCGACAATAACCTCCTCCTTTTTAGGAGCCTCTTCGACAACAACATCCTCCTTTTTAGGCGTTTCTTCTACAGGTTTATCATCATTAGTAGAAGTAGTTTCTTTACATTCACTATTTGATTTTCCTAAAAAATTATTGTATAACTGTTCAAACCAACGTTTCATTTTTATCTTATATACTTATGCTAAAAAAATTACTTTAATATATTTTTTACAATCATCTAAAATTGAAATAAAATATGAATCTCATTTTCTCATTTTTTCATCTTCTCATGATTTGTAAAAATTATCCGTATAATGCAAATATTATTTCTGAAACATGGTCTCTCGAATACAACAGAATGATGACACAACGATTTTCGAGAGAAGAAGTAACCATCCCATCTTTCACTAAAATTGAGACAAATACAATGAATCGATTTTATTATACTGATTCTAAATATTCATGGGATTTTACCTCATTTTATATTGAATATACACTACTGAAAAAATGGAACAAATTAAATGTACAAACACACAAGCTTTTGCTAAATATTTGTGAAGATACCTTTAGCTACAAATCCAATCATCTTCCATTTGATCTACAACAAGATCAATTCCATTATTCCAATAATCAACAATACTATTCATTCGAATCTGATACAACCGAGACATTATCTACTATTGATTGGATGAATCAGTATAACCCTTTGGTTGTTCTCTCCAATTATATGATTAAACAAGAATCAGAACCACTATACAATGGAGATGACCATTTCTTTTTTATTGATGAAGAATTAGAAAGTACAACCCGACAAAACCGGGACAATTATCTACTACAATTATGTAGCTTCGAATTGAACCGGTTTTCTCATATGTACTACAACAAAACTAGTAATACTATTCAATACGAAATACCATCTTATCCATTTTTGAAAACTATTTTACAAAATGTTTTGATTTTTGGTGATCGAGAGAATGATCGGAAAAATACAAAGACATCCAAGAAAATGCCTAAATACAATCCAGATCAGATTTTCCAAGAAAAGGGACGTTATTTAATGGACCGAATAATCCAATATGAAATGACAATCCGCGAAATATTCAAGAATGGAGATGTAGGAATATATTCTTTAGCGGAATATTTGGAAAGTACAACCAACCAATGGAATACATATAGCGGCACCTTGTACAATGGTTTTTATTTGTTTCCATTGTTTCAAAGCGAAATGGAGAGAAAAGACAGATTTATGGAGGAAAGTGAAAAAATATGGAATATACACGTACAACAAGATACGAAACATTCGAAACTAGAACATTTAGAAGTCACTCATTATTGGGATCAACAAATACAATGGTTCCAAACACAAGTTCTTATATGGTGCGTTCAACCTTTCCATACTGTATATATTGTTGTACTTCAACAAATAGGGACTGCTGTGTATTCATTGAATCAAAGTATATTACACTTTTTTCTACAGGCGATCGCCATCATTGTAGTAGTATGGGTTTTTATTCAATTTTCTCTCCAATATATGAAACAATGTTTTGTACAGAAATAATATAGACCATGAGCACAGTAGAAGATTCTAATATAGAACCTCCTCTTACTATAGAAGTAGAGGATATTACAAATAATGACAGCGAACAAGATGATAAAACGACTCCAAAAACGAGATATACGCCTAGAACAATACCGACATTCCATAAATCATTGACACCAAAAGAAAAAAATTATATTCATAAATTTATTAATTCTCTCAAAAAATAAAATCATAATAGTGAAATGAAATGGATCGCACATCGCGGATATAATGCAAAAGACAATACGAGACAAGCATTTCAAAATGCTGTCAATTATGGGTTTGATATGTTGGAATTAGATATCCATTCTACAGTAGATTATAAACTGATTTTACATCATGACCCGATCATGAATAATCACATCATTTCCAAAACTGAATACAAAATATTGCAAACACAAGATCCAGATATATTGACTTTAGAAGAATATTTTACCTATTTTTCACCGTCTATTTATCCGTGTTATATTGATATTAAAGGATCGAATCTTACTGCTATACTATTATTGCGATATTTGCTAGATAAAAAAATACCACTGAAAAAAATGATTATTGCTAGTTTCAATATGAACCATTTGCATACATTTATTCACAATAATATAAAAGTGGGATTGGCTTTCATAACATGCAATGTATTTACGACAAAACAAATGAATAATTTGTTGTATGGTATTGATTATATTGTAGTAGATTGGGCCATATTATCTACAAATATGATCGACTATGCAAATAGAAATGATAAAGAAATCATTGCATATACGTGCAATTCAAATGAGATTTACCATTATATTAATCAATACCCTACTATTTACGGTATTATGTCTGATATTATATTTCTTGATAAAACAATATAAATCAATCAACAATGAAATGAATATATTATAATTTAGTACAGCCATTATATTCACTTAGATTTCTATTATGAGTAGTATAAGCGCCGCCAAGAAACGAAGAGCAAATATTTCCCAACCAACACCAACAATAGGAAATGGATCATATCAATCCACTACACAAGCACAAGCGCAATCACAAGTACAACGTAATATGATGACTATTCCACAGGTTCTTAAGTTATTGGATAGTCGTATTGTAAAATTAGAGAAAAACGTTCCTAGCGTACAAGAAACTAGACCAGATGTAGTCGATTCCTTTTCCGAAGAAAAAGGTAAAATCCAAGAAGTCTTACAAGAATACGATGAACGTTTTCAAGTCGTCGTAGATGAAATGCAACAAATCAAAGACATGGTGTTGAAATTACAGAGTTATACAATGGAAGTGAATAAAACACTTTTAGAAGAAAGAATGGAATACATGAAAGGTGTTACACAAGAAACGGAGACAATCACCATGAAAGAAGCCGCAGTGACAACACCTGAAATTGTTTCTACCAGTGACGACGATGAAGAAGACGAAGAAGTTACCAATACAATGGCGAATACTTTAGACCAAACCCAAATCGATGCAAATATAGATGTAAATGCAGTAATAGACGATAATATGGATCTAATGACACCAGTAGATCCAAATGTAGATGAAAGGAAACAAGACGAAGAATTTCATGTATCATTTTCTACAGGAGATAACAAGAAAAATCGTAAAAATAACAAAAAAAGATAAGTAAATTATAGGTAACAATAAATAAATTATTTTATTATAGAAACAGTATAATAAAATCATATTAGTACTAGTAAATAAATAGGATCATAATATAATTGAACATAATGGAATTTAGTACTACTACTGCAATGAACTCTGAAGAACAACGTAATTACATAGATCAAATGAACAATTCAAGGGCCGAGTTTTACAATGAAAACAAAAAAAATATGGTGTTCAAAAACAAACAAAAAATAGAATGTGCTAAACATGTGAATCAATCCATGGATTTATCAAAAATGATTCAATGTACTGCAGTACGTATTCCAAAAACAAATATTATTTACTACAATTATATGATTTTTAAGACCTATGCATGTGACGAAGTAAAAGAGCCGGTATATAGATATATTATTCAATTAATAGACTCTATTTTAAAAGAATACGATCATTTCGAGTTTCATGTGAATTTGAAATCTTTTACCATATCAGCAGTACATCGTTATAAAAATATTATTGCCTCTATATTTGAAGAAAATCAATCTTTTACAACACAAATGACCCGATTATGTATTTACCATACACCGTCTGTTATCGATACCATCAATAAAGTATTGTACTATAGTATTCGGGATATTTTGCCTAAAGTCACTTATCATCATAAAGAAAGTGATCAATTAATTGAAAAGTTATTTGAAAATTATAATTAAAAACTATTTAGAAGGAATTTCATTTTTACTAAATAAAAACGAAAATCTAGAAAAGAAAGTACAAAAAATGCATTTGATAATCGAAGATACCCAAAAAGCGGAAATATTTAGCCAATTGTTTCAGCCAATCAAATCATTCACGGAATCGATTAATATTCATTTTAAAACAGATGAGGTTTTTGTACAGTGTATGGACGGAGGTATGATCATGATTGTAGTCTTTTCCATACCTGCTTCGTGGTTTTCGGTATATGAAATCGATCAACCAGAAACGATTGGAATTACTACGGCTATGTTGTCTAAAGTACTTAGTATTAAAGATAAGTCACAAAGTATTGAATGGGATACTTCAATAGATGAAGACCATTTATTTGTAAAATTCCCTACTAATAATATGATGTTTGAAAAAACGTTCAATATACCATTAATACAACTAGAGTCGGATTTATTGGAAATCCCTGAAATGGATTATTCCGCCGATTTCTCATTGACCAGTGTAGTCTTTTCTAATATGATTCAACAATTGAAACAATTCGGAGAATCAATGCATATTGACTGTACAGAAGAATACATTGAATTAATATCCGAAAGCGTCGAATTCGGTAAAATGAAAACACATATTCCTATACAGGATTTAGATGAATATTCAATTGAAGAAGGGAAATCCATTACCGGATCATTTGCATTGAAAAATTTGAGTTTAATTTGCATGTACCAGAAAATCAGTAAAATGATGGACGTTAGTATATCCGATAGTTATCCTTTACGAATTCGATCGAAAGTCGATGATAATCTGAACATTTCCTTCTATATAGCACCTCGTATTGAAGATTAATGTGTTCTAAAATCGATCTATAGAATGTATTTTCATTGTATAGATATAATCAATTTACAAAAAACAATATATATTTACTACAATAGCATCAATAACATATGTGGTCATCTATTATTCTATTTTTAATAATCCTCTTTTTGTATGTTCATATACAACATCAGTACAAATATGGCGATGATTTAGAAATATACGAATACGAATATACAACGCCTAAAGAATTACAAACAATTGTACATTATAAACAACCCGTATTGTTTTCGTTTGTTTTACCTGATGTAACGGCCAATAATACAATCGCAAATATTCAAGTAAAAGATCGTCGTGATTATAACAACGCCAATATTTCCACCAAAACATACATTGATCCAATTGAATTGAATTATAACAGCGCAAAAGGGCTCTTTTCTACAGATACTAAATCCATTTTCTACAGTGATCAAAATTACCAACATGTACAAGAATGTTCATCATGGAAATCCTGGTTTAAGGACACCGAAATACATTTCAAGCCGTCATTTAGTTTGTACAGTCAATATGATTTAATGTATGGGTCGGCGAAAACACAAACAGTAGCCAAATATTACCGCGAAAGTCACACTTATTTGTACTTACCCCCAGAGAAAAACACGACTTTTATACGAGTTCGAATGACTCCATTGAAAAAGGCAGTAGATCATCTTACGATTGTAGAAGATTATGTCAATTATGAATTCTGGTGTAAAGAGAACATATTCGATTATCATTCGGAAAAATTACCCACGGTTGAGTTTTTCCTAAATCCAGGTTCTGTACTGTATATTCCCACTTATTGGATTTATTCCATCGAATACCAGACAAATGAAAATGAAGTATGCTTTTATTCTTTTACAACTGGCGCAAATGCTTTAGCCAACTTGAAACCCCTTTCTACTTATTTTCTACAACAGCAAAATATTAATGAAACATGGCTAAAACCGTTCCGTAATACACTTGACCCATTGACGGAGACTGTACAGCAAAGTGTATCGATCGATGAAGAAACGCCTAAAGAAGACACAATTGTTATGGAAAATGATCAAAGTGTGGAAAAAATAGATAACAATCCAAATAAAGAGAAAACAGTAAAAAATGCGGAAGAAGTGATGAAAACAATGACAAACGATCTTGTACAGGAATTACAAGCATCTTAACATTACCTAGAGTAAAATCCATTATTTTATCTAAATAAAGTATAAAAGAATGGCTAAATCAAATAAAAAATTGGTGAAATATAACAAAACACCAAAGACATCAAAAACGCCTAAATCAGGTAAAGGAAAAAGGAAAACCATGAGAAGACATTCTCAAAAAGTTCCCAATGCCCAAAAGTCCGCTATAGTAAAAACGTTTTTCGAAATATTGCATAGTATTAAACTGTATCATTGGAAAACACAATCTTATTCACAACATAAAGCGACCGATGAATTGCATGAAAAATTATCAGGTCAGGTAGATCGTTTTGTAGAAGTATTAATGGGGAAAACCAATGCCCGGATCGATATGGTTGAACATAAAATGCGTTTGTACGACTTTGATACGAAATTTGAATTCCAACATAAATTATTTGAGTTTAGGCAGTTTTTAATTGATTTAAATGATACCTTTAAATCCAAAAAAGACAGTGATTTAATGACAATCCGTGATGATATGTTGGAAAGTGTCAATCAATTCTTGTACTTATTGACTTTACGATAATTTAATCGAAAGAGTAAATATACTACAGTTTTTCCCATTTTTTTATAAAAAATGAAAGTATGGAAAATAATCCTTTTTATAATTGCATTTATTACCTTTAATTATGGTATTTATATTTGGTTTAAAGAATACATAAAAAACAATGTACATGTTCATTTTTTATCCAAAGAAGAAACTCAAACGATACTAAACGATGATGCAGACCATTATTATTCTCGATTCCAAAAAAATGATCTAAAAGCCAGAAAGGTGAAAAGTAAAGAAGATTATTTAGCCAAAATAGCAAATAGTGCATGTGATGGTGATCCTGAGATAGAAGAAAAAATCGATTTTTGTGTTAAACGATTGAAAAAACGATTTGAATCATTGAAACAAGAAACAATAGAAGGGGTTTCCATTGATAAATTATCCGAACTACCTTGGAATATTGGCTTTACGTGTGACAAATCATACGAAAATGGCTTACCTCATACACGCGGTGATACAATATTACTAAATGTTCGTACTGTAAAAAAAACAACCATTGATGATTTGTGCCGATTGTTATTGCATGAACAAACCCATGTATATCAAAAACAGATTGATTTGAGTTCTTATTTGAAAGAAGAATATGATAATATGTCAATTAGTAAAGAAGAAGTGGCTAAAATACCGGCCAATCCCGACACAGATTTGAACACATATCGACACAAAAAAACAGGAGAAGTGTTTATGGCGCAATATAATGATTCTCCTAAATACTTTAGGGATGTTGTATTTAAATCGGGAAAAGATGATGTAACCAAAGAGCATCCATATGAATACATGGCGTACAAAATGGAAGAAATATTCTAATATACAAATGTAATTTCTCTCGAATTATGTAAAAATAAATAGCATTACATTTTTACATAAATTATAATGATAAGGATCTATTCAACGATGAAGTAATCAGATCTTCTAATGACAAACGGGCTGGTGGAGATGAATCAAAACTGTACTCAGGAGCAGGTTGAGTATTCATATCAGGTGATCTGTTACTAATAATAATACTGCGACTGTTTGACTGATTTGGACGAATTGGTGATAATGAAGGTTGTACTAAAGGAGAAACATTTTTTTTCGCTTCGTCTTGAAGTAATAGCCTACGACACAATGGACATTCGCAAAAGTAATTATTATTGATTTCACAGTGTTGTTTTATACAATCAGAGTGAAAAATATGAATGCAATTTACACCTGAAAATACGTTTCTCATGTCTCGAATATCAATTTTTTTTAAGCATATTGCACATTCAAATTGGAGTTTTCTCTTTTTTTTACCCTTGGTTTTGTTGTTTTTCCCATTTTTCCCTCTACTATTACCTTTACTTTTCCCTTTACCTTTACCTTTACCTTTCCCTTTACTCTCTGTTTTACTATTATTACTGGACTTGGATTTGCCCTTTACATTGATTTTTATTTTCCTTGTTTTAACCGGCATAACGATGGGTATTTTTACTTATATTATATAGCTAGGTATTTCCTGCTAAAATTAATTGATCTTCTTTTTTCTTAGCCGCTTTGCCCAATTGCGGACAGTACTATTGTGTCGAGTAGGCATTCTACTAGAAGACGATCTCAATGAGTAACGCATTTTTTTAGTTTGAGTGGTATCTGGTACATTGCTTCTACTATTGGAAGCACTTCGTTTTCGTTTTTTACTTATACTTTGAGAACGGCTAGCGCTACGAGTTAAAATGTTACGACTATCTTGGACACTCTTATTGTGACTTTTTCTAGTAGTACGTATAGATGTACCGGTACTGATTTTTTCTAAATTCCTTTTCAATATACCAAAGTGCTCTTTTTTCAAATTATCACTTTGTCTTTTCATCGATTTTGGATCATTCTTAATACTAAACTTATCGTGGAGTTTAATACGTTTGTTCAGTAAAGGTAATTGTTTTTTACTATTTTGAAGAAAATATGGATTACACAATGGTTCGGATGAATTATCGGAGCTTAAATAGTTTGTCAATGTTTCCTTTTTCGATTTGTCTCGTTTCGATTGAAGTACAATATCTAAATATTCGTAGGTGATTTTATTTAAATCCACTTTCATGGGTAATGTTCCGGAATTATTAAAACAGTCTTTGCGTTTCATGGTAAGATCTTCGCGGAATCCGTATTTATTATAAGCACAAAGACCGCTCATATTATAAAAATGACCAGCGAGTTCCAAAACACCATATTGTTGATGAATCGCTTTAGCAAAATACAAGTAAGAATACAATAATAATTCCCCGTAACCTTTGATCGCACATATTAGTTTTAATGCATGGGTTTTTTTCATGGTTTTGCATTCTTCATATTCAGTTATCATAAATCCAACTCTTTCATTATTGCTTTTGTTTGTCAATAGTAAAATATCATTTATAGGACGCTTTCGCGTTTTTCCTCGACTACTATTCTGGGTAGAACGAAAATACTCATCAAAACGCATTTTCACTAAATACAATTCGACTAAAATATATTCATCATTGACCATGGAAGTACAATTTTTCATTAATGACGACTTAATAGGTACTAATGTATCAAATACCAATCCTCTACGGGTTTCTTTTACTACTGTAGAAATCGTGTCAATATTATCGATTCGAAGATTTTCACGCTCGAGATACTGTTGTACGGTATCTCGGGCTTGGAGTTTTTCTAGGTTGTGTGTGCTAAAAAACATATTTTTTGCAGTGTATGGCGTTGTGTGATCAACTATATATTGTACTAACATATTTATTTTATTACAATACATTTTGAGACAAATAATAAAAAAATGGCTAAATTATTTATTTATTACTCCTCTTCTTCTACTACTACTTCTTCTTCTACAACTGCTTCTTCGGTTTTCTCTTCTTCGGCTGGTGGAGTTTTAGGCATTTTACGTACTTTGTTTAGCCAAGAAAACATTCCAGATTTCACGGTATTTGAATCAGATGATTTTTGTTCAGAATAAAATGCCGCATTTTGAATACTATTTTCAGGGACACTCGGTGTGAAAATACTCATACGAGACATACGCCTACTTCTAGGAATAGGTAGTCCAGTAGTTTCGTCTTTCTGCAATGCTTGATTTGTCTTATCACTAAATGCTTTTAGTACAATACTGCTTACGCGAATTTTCCAACGTTTAATATTGGATTCATTGACTACAGTCCAAATCTCATCATGACACCCCCAGTCACTGTACGGATAAATACAATAACCATCATTATCCCAGTGTTCTCCCCAACTATTTCGTAAAATAAACCCTTTATTGTTATAACCAACAACCGCCATAGCATGACAACCTAGTTTTTCTTCTTCTTTGCGTTGCTTCCATAATTGTGTTGTATGGTTAAATACTGGAAAACAAATCATACATGGACCGTTAATTAATATAGCCTTTTTTAATGTTTCCATAGTACGCATTTTAGCATAACCATCGATCTTGAATTTACTTGCTTCCGTGCGTGCTTCATCACTGATTTCATCTTTAGAACCATACAAATAACTCTCTTCGAGACAACAACCATGATCTTTTAATATTTTCATCATATCACGACCGCTTAATAAGGTACTATCCTGATTTGTACGATTTTTGTACAAATATTGAGGGGATGCTTCAATTGGCTTTTTTAGGATTTTTCTGGCGTACCATTCGACCATACAACTACCTACAAATGCTAAAGAGGTACCTTGAATACCTTGGTTACGGACCCTTTGTAAATGTTTGCGCCAATCAAAACTAGATGGTACTGATTTAATATCATCGTATAACGGTTCGGCGTTCCAATCTCTTTCATCTTTAGATGATGGGATTACGTTAAAAAAAGTGGCTTTATCAGATTGATCTAATACTTGACTTCTGTATGTCATTTTTATATATTATATTGCTAAATTTTTTTTCGAAATATATATATTTTTACACTAATAAGCCCTTTAATAATGAAAGGCGAATAGTAGAGCGTATTGATATACCTAATTGCCGATTATGTAATAATTGATGTATTTCTTTTTGATTGATTTGTTCTTTTCGATTGCAAAATGCTTTTTTGTATTTTTTTTGAATTCGTTTAATTATATTGGTTTTATTTATACAAATACGGTTCATGACTGTATTGGATTCATTAAATTGTACAAGCCCTAATTCTACTTTGTATTTTTTTGGTATTGGATGGGATTGAATGTATTGTTGAATGAGTTTGTGGTAAAATACTTTATTTGGAATAATGGTTAAACAAACATTATCCATATTTTCGTCATTTATTTTACCGGTGATCAAAATGCCTAAATAGATTTGATTTATACAACACGGATTGCTGTCCATGTAGGAATCGATATCATTATCTAAACTATCAAATATTATTTCGTTATCAGACTCAGTGTTAGTATCCATTATATTTTACTATTTTTACCTTTACTATGTTCATGTAAAAAGTCTGTTGTAAATATTTTCAATTTTACATTATTTATACATATAGAATATAATCATTGATGGTTGATGAATCATGTACAAATGTATTGACAATTATATGTGAAGATAAACCGACTATGATTGATTCGATCATAAAGGACGAGTTTTCTACAGATTCTCTCCCAGTAAAATCATATAAAGTGAAAACAAGGGGACATCATGGATTTGTAGTGGAAATGAACACCAATTGGCGTCCAGACACAGAATGGTTGAATTATTTAGTGAAAAAATATCCATTGATTTGGGTTAAAAATGAGTGGTATGAAGAAAGTGGAATGGCGGGAATATATGTGAATGGATATTTAGATGGTTCAGTAGTAGAACCGATTGATACATGCTGGAAAGAGTTATCGAAAGAATGCAAGGCAAATATATTAATCAAATGATATTGGTTGTGGGCTTACATGACTGAGTCGAAAATTTTCATTTTGTTCCATTAATTTGGAAATATCACCATTGAAAGTCGAATTATAGAACATTTCTAATGTTTGGGTGACATTGGATACATTCCAGTTCGATATATCACCGTTAAATGACGAATAGCCAAACATAAATGACATATTTCGAACATTGGATACATCCCATTTCGATATATCACCATTAAATACAGAGTTTGCAAACATACAATCCATATTGCGTACTTTGGATACATTCCATTTCGATAAATCACCATTAAATACTGAATGACGAAACATAAAAGACATATTATTTACGTTTGATAC
>Ga0209137_1000259_pt1 | contig 58753 bp, 72 predicted proteins | sample SaaInl5LU_22_DNA_FD_184642 | JGI IMG/M metagenome (GOLD analysis project Ga0209137, IMG submission 184642) | Marine microbial communities from expanding oxygen minimum zones in the Saanich Inlet - ESP_105LU_22_DNA (SPAdes) (version 2) | ecosystem: Environmental > Aquatic > Marine > Intertidal... | reverse complement strand
ATTTATCATAATAGTATTTGTAATATTCATATAATTTTTTCCATATTTCTACCTTACCATAGTCATTAGGATCTTTAAACTCTTTACCGTTGTTTGTTATTGTTATTGTCCAACGTACACCGTTTACCGCTAATGGTGATATATATATATTATTTTTAATACACCATTTATAAGCCTCGTATTCTTCTTCATTATAGGTATAAAAACCCATATCAAAGTCTTTTTTCTTAGCCATACTTAACCTTCCCAAGGGAATTTTTCAGCGCTAATATCAGTTGGCTGGTAAGGAATGAAACAACCAGACTGAGGTTCCCATTTAAAATGGGATTCTGCACCGTTCTCTCCAAGATTTTGAAACTTAACTTTTAAAACTTTACATTTTACAGTTTTGTTTTCGTAGTCTCTATGAACTAATAAGCCGTGATAAGAAGCATCGTACCATTCACCACCACCTTTAATGTTATACATTGTGGGTTCTTCAATCTTACCGTCTTTGTCTTTATACATCTTAGTTGGATGCGCTACAATAAATACCAATACATCATATTTTTTAGCAAAGATTTCTATTTTTTGTAGATACTCCATAGTATACTTGTTGACATCTTCGGTTTTAGAATCTACATCTCTAACCTTATTAAATGGATCAATAACTAAACATTTGATACCCTTGCGCTTAACTAACTCTGCAGCTTTACGTAAAACAGATTCTAATGTGTAGCGCTCCATGTCAATGTGGAAAAAGCTTTCATTACAATGATCAGCTATTTGATTCCATTTGTCACCACCAATATCAGCTTTTGTAGGCATACCTTGCCAAACTTTACGCATTAACTTATGTGCGTGCAAGTACGTAGGTACATTTTCTGGAGAAGCAAACGCCGTTTTCCACCCATAGTTTTGGTTATATCCAATAACCATTTGGTCGACAAAATCCGATTTACCTGAACTTGGTATACCAGTAACTGTAATAAATTGACCAGTATAAGTTGAAAATATACTATCAAAGTGCTCAAGTCCAACTTGATAACCAGGTTTAAAACCGTTGTGAACGAAATCAGTAATCTCCCCTTCAATATCCCTGAACGTTGTAACGTTCTCCATTGGTACAGGCTTTGATCCTTTGATACGACTTGATAGCTTCTCTTTTCCATGTTTTAATAAGTATTCATTTGCATCTTTACAGTCTTCAAACGTAGCTAAATAACAAACTTCAGATCCTAATCTTCTTATTAGTTCAGCTTGCAAAGCTTGACCAGCTTCATCTGAATCAACAGCTAATATTATTTTTTCTTTATCTTCAAAGTAATCAATACAGTTGTCAAGATAATCTAAGTTATTTGAATTTAATGTAGCTCCATTTGGTACTGATATTACATTCTTTATACCAGCTTCATGCAAAGCTAATACATCCATTTCACCTTCAACTATAACACATTCACTGTAACCTACAATACTATCTATATTGTAGAATACTTTTTCAGCGCCTTTATATAGTTTAAAGTTTTTTCTGCCGTCTCTGTATTTAATGTTAACTAGCTCACCGCCAGCAAAATAATTAAACTTAATTACATTTTCATTCTTTTGCGTTTGCGGCATCCATTCTGATCCTTCTGTTATTCTAAGATCGTCAATAGTTTGTTTTGAAATACCTCTAGTTTTAAACCAGTCTTCTACTTTCGTACCCGGTTCTTGAAGCTTATAAGGCTCTGGCTTTACATATACTTTCTCAGGTTCACCTTTTCTTTTATATGTATGTAGTTGAAATGTGCTATTGCAATTGTGGCAAGTGCCTAAACCTCTCTGCCAATCGTAAGACGCGCATTTTGCATTTTGATTTTTAGGTTTCCTATCAGGAGAACATAAAGGGCAAATGCCTTGTCTTGTTCCTTCGCCTAATTTGTGGATGTTAAATTCATCGATAAGAAAACCATTTATTTCTGTAGTCTCTACTTGCATAGGTTAATTTAATTAAATTTTTATATTTAATAGTAATTAGCGGCTAGGATAATATCTTTACCGCTAAGTACTAAACATTTCAATAATACTTGTTATTAAAACGGTAAATCATCAGGCTGGGCAACAAATGATTTAGAAGGAGCTATGTTAATTGGCTCACCATCTCTAGGGGCTGCAGCAACGTTTTGTCCATTAGTCCAAACTACTTTTACATTACCCAGATAAGTTTTAGCTGCTTTAGAGTCACGCTCTTCTTTAGACTGAGCTATTGTTATTGGTCCTTGATTTCCAAATTGATCAGCTTCGTCGTTAATAGTAATATTGATCGGTAAATACTTACCCTTTTTACCATCAATAATCTTTGATTTATCGATTAAATTTAAATTGATACTTGCATTAATAATACTTGCCATAATTATAAAGTTTTAGTTATTAAATATTGTTTAGGATCAAAATCCTTGTTTTTATAAAAAAGTTTATACTGTTCAACAGCTTTTTTTACTTTTTCTTTACCTCTCTCTAAAAATTCAGGAGAGCAATCGAATATACCTATTTTATGAGTTTGTTTGTCAACAACAATAAATATCATATCTTTATTAAAGTATGAGGAATATATATATGCTTGACTGTCATAGTTATAATCTCGAGCTGAATAGGAAAATTTATCTATATTAGATGTAGTCTTCAAATCAATAACATATTGTTCAGTGTTGTTAACTATATCTGCTTTTAATTTCCACCATTCATCTTCTAATTCTATCAAACCGGGTACTTCGTATTCAACATCAATGTCCTGTATTAAACTTTTACAAACATTGTTAGCCATTAATTTATCTCTTAATAACTGTAGTTCATCGGCTTCTTTTTGTAATAAACACATTTCGCCTCCAGATAATTCTTTATAAATAGTTGTATTTCTACTACTTGCATCTATAATTTTATATCTTTCTAATTTATCAGGCTCTAAAACTAATGTGTGAAAATATCCACCTTTAATTAAATTAGGATTACCAACTATTGGTTCCTTAAAATTTAATGGATCAGTCAATAATGCTCCAATATCAGAATTGGATAAAAATTGCTTACCATAATCTCCATAGTACTTTTCGTCGTCTTTTAGGTTATTTAATACTTCATTTTTGTTCATTATTTTAATTTAGTTAAACTTAATTCTATTTCTTTAGAAACATTGTACTTCTTTTTAATGGTCTCTATAGCTCCCCCGTTACTAATAAATTCTTTAGCTTTAGTTAGTGCAGCTCCAGTTAATTCTGGTTTTTCTTTAGTATCGTGGCTATTAACCGCATCGCTATCTTGAGTATCATCTATTAAAAACAAATTACCCAAGGAGTATTTTTTACCATAACTAGATGCTGATCCAAATTTTTGAGGCATTTGCATACCTTTTTGATCAAGATCTATACCTACAATAGCTGTAGCGTGTATAGCATCAGTTCCGTCAGTGATTGTAGCTTTTGATTCCATAATAGGAAACGGATCGGTAGCTATTAAGTTTTCTGATACAGTTACAGAAACACCTAGCTCTAATAAGAACGGCTTTGTAGCCTCTAGTATATCTTCAGCTGATCTGAAATTATACTTACCAAAAGAGTTGTATCTACTTTTCTTAGATTTAAACTTTGTTTGGATTGTTGCCAATTTTTCATTTAGATTCATATTTATTTAATTTAATTTGTTTATTTTACAGATAATCAATCACTTGATTAGGATCTACATTCGCAATAAGTTTATCTATCGCTTCTTTCTTTATTTGAGATATTCTAACATTAGCTGTAGGTACATTTATATTTAATTTAAAAGCTATTTCGTTAGCTGTTTTTTTATCGCAATTTAAGCCATAAAATAATCTTAAAACCTCAAACTGTTGAAAATTTAAATATTCTTTCATAAGACTTAATAAATAAGTATTTAGTAAATCTATATTATATTGTTTAGACTCATCTGCAATATTAAATACGGAGTACTCGCTGTTTACATCTGTATCGTCATAGCTTGCAAATATTGAATTGAAAAACAATGACACCATTCTATCATCATCAGGATTTTTTCTTATCTGATTTAATTTGTGTTCAGGTATCTTTACATCACCTCTATTAATATCTATAGCTCTCCTAATTGATCCTTTTATTCTTTTGCTTAAGAAAGACTTAATTGTTCTTTCTATATCATCAGACTCGGCTAATGTAGTCCAATTTAATTTGTCAATAGCTTTGATTAAACCATAATTGCCTTCTTGTATTAAATCATCTATTGATAATACACCAGAGGCTTGTTGAGACGTTGAAAATTTTCTAGCTAAGTTTTCAACTAATGGCATAAACTTTATTATTAATTCGTCTCTATTGTATTCATGCAACGGACTACCCTCCGGCATACAAGCTGCTAGATCCTCTTTATATCTAACGTAATTTTGCACATTATATTTTTTCATAATTGTTGGTTAAGTAATTGTTTCTCCTTCTTTAATTCATTACCCATGTTTCTAAATATAGTTCTTGTTGAACAATGTAATGAGTCTGCTAGCTTGTTAACTGTTATTTTTACATTTTCATTATTAATTAACAGCATAGCGTCATAAATCTCAGATTCAGATATTTTTGACTTACCAACCATTTTACCTACAATGGATAGCTTTTGTTTCATATCAAGCCCGGAATAATCTCTAAAAATTATTTTGCGAATTTTATTTGGTGGTGGTTTTTCCAAGTCCATTAAGGATACATCGTATACCATGCTCTGTAACAATTGATCTGAGACTGTGAATGTAACAAATCCATTTGACTTTTCACATATAAATTTGCAAAAATAATTAAATTTTTCTTGATCCAGTTGCGGATTTAAATACCATAATACATATAGATGCCATTTTAAACTTTTATAAGTTGTTATTTTAGCTTTAGAATTAAATAGTGTATAGCACTCGTGTGTTCCGTCTTTGTAATAATAACCCCAATCATATTCTTCTGTAGGTTTATCATTTATAGGATTTCTACAGTAGATTATTTTATGCTTATTTAAATACTCTATTTTGCGATCAAAGTGTGACATTAGCCTCTTACTATTATATATACTATGCTATTGTCGCATTTAGTATTTTATTTTAAATTATACTTTATTTTTAGTTTTTTAATTTCTTTAGAAATTGCTTCAGCTTTTAAATATTCTTCAGAGTTTATATAATTAGAAAGTTCACTCTCTAATTCTTTAATTTTTTCGTTTGGATTAAACCTGTCAAATGTACTAGAAAAATCTACATTAAAATAATATAAGTTATTATTTATTTCATCATTAAGTTGCGCATCATATTCTTCTTGCTTTTTAAACATTAACTCTACAATCTTTTCAGCTAAGTAATCTAATTCTTTATCAGTCATTTTATTAATCTAATATAGGTTGTGTTGTATATAATTTTTCTGTTTTTACATTGCATATATTTGATTTCTCTGCAATATAATAATTCCAATAAGCTTTTACGGAATTACCTAATACTTTATAAGCGTCAGGCATACACTGTGGCATCTCTGTTGGTTCTAACTTTAATAAAGCTTTTGGAGCTAATTTAAGAGGCTCTTTACATTTAGCTATAGTAAGATGCTCTTTGCCATATCTTTTAGTATACTCTTTACCTAAAGCGATCATGTGATCATATAGCCAATAGTAATTAGATAATGATTCTCTTGCCCATATAGCTGATGGATGATTTTTATGTGTAGCTTTGTAAGGCACGTTAGCATTATCCCCATCTACAATTAAGTGAGCGGTACATAATAACTGTGCTGATTCTAAAATCATTTTAACAACATGCTTGTTGTATTGTGCATTAGCTGCTTTAGCTGGGTCTTTGTGTAAATAAAATATGTTCATGTTATTTGTTTATTTAATTATCGTCTACCGATCGTGTTTTGTTTGTAAATTTTTATTCTTGTTTAATAAATTAATAAGCCGCTCTAAATCCTTTTTGTTTGTAAATCTAACGTTATCTTCTTCAAATATATCTACATACCATTCCCCGTTTATTGCTTCATCATTAGCATTTGATATTAAAGATAAACTTCTACCAAAATCATACACATAATAGTGATATTCACCACCACCACCATAACAATAATCAAATTCTTTGTCAAATCCTAGATCAATTATATCTTGTTCTTTCATAATTTATTTATTTTGTTATTATTCCTTGTTCAATTAAATCTGTTGCTGTTCTACCAAACCAACCTTGTAATTGGTAGGCCAAACCCGTGTCGTGTAAATATTGCCAAGCTTCAATAATTTGTTCTTCATTGTCGGCTTCAATAAAACCTTCTGCTAATCCTGTTGCTGTGTAATTATCCATATTATTTTAAGTTATTAATCTATGTAATCCGCACTTATAAAAGTAGTAACCCCAGACATTTCCTAACCGCTCTCCGGTACCTTAATTAGTTACACTCAACCAGTACGCAGGTTTCGTTATTTATTCGCTGGGGCGTGGTAGTTTTCATTTTGTTAATGAAATACTAATCCTACTTTATTTGTTTTATTAAACCATTTTGTAGCATATAGATCTACTGAAGACGCATCAGTGTAGCCAGCGTCTGTAAGATCACTGTGTATAGCAAAAATCTTTGTATGCCTATGCTTTAAAGGATCAATCAAATGCTTTTGTTTACCTGAGTCGCTAAAGATAACGTCAAAGTTACTAGGTAAATCTGTATCTAAAAACATTTGTACCATATTAGTATAGCTATAAAACTTTACTTCAGGGAATAATAAAGCAATATCGATCCATTTATCTAGGTATTTTTTAGAATAATAGTCACCGCTATCGTGAACCCTTACGTAATCTGGTTTCTTTTTAACGATCTCTTCGTACATTTTATTAACAAAATCATCTGACTTAGTTAACTCATAACGTTTTTCAAACGCTGGTTGTACATTAGACCATATATAAGCACCTTTTTTAGCATAGCAAAACTTAACACATCCATCAGCCATAGGACAAGTTAGTTTGCCAGATGCGGATTTATAAGCAGGTATACCGAAGTTGAATACACGTACACCTAATTCTTTAGATGTTTTTTTAAGTTTTGAGTTTTGGGTAAGTAAATTCATAATGTTTTTATTTTATTAAATTATTCTACTTTAAATAAATCTTCGATCGCGCCGCAGATAGATTCTTCTAAATCATCTGTGTAATTTAACTCTATATTGTTTAAATGCAACCTGTTATCGTAGTCGATTTCAATATCGTACGAGTAGTTGTCGCAGTTATCAAAGCTAAAATGACCTACAGCGTTAGTCACTGCATCGCGTATAGCATCAACAGTTTCTTTAGAAATCACTGGCTTATTAATGTCTTCAAGATCGCACTTTGCTTTATTTAATTGATCTTTAAGTGTTGCTTGATCGGTTTCAAATTGGGTTAACGCAGCGGTTAACTCTTTTACTTTTAATTCTAATTGTTCTTTAGTCATTTTATTATATTTTATTTGTTACATTTATATTATCGATCGGTGATCGTATTTATTTTGCAATAGTTAATTCACTATTAATAGCTTCGGTAAGTTCTTGATAATCAACGCCACATAAAAAAGCTCTAGCAAAGGTAGCTGCTAAACAATCTTTTTCAACTGCGTTATTAAATACGATGTCTTCAACTATTTCTTCTAAGTAATCGGAAGTTATAGGCTCTTCGTAATCATCCCATCTTATATCGGATATAATAAGAACATTTACTAACCATGTAGCGTAGGTATTCCAACCGTTGTATTTTTTATTTTCCATTATTTTAATTTATTTAGTATTGATTTACACTTGTTTTCGTATTTTTTTATTAAGCTGAAGTATGTGTTGTTGTCTTCAAATTCAGCATCTTCTTTTAACTGAGATAAAAATGTTTTAAATGTAGATTTTATAAAATCTATATCACCGTCTGTTAAGTTGTATAAGTTATATTTATTATTCATGATTATAGTATGTTTAGTAATTCTATTAATACCGCTGCTATTGTAAGCAATACACCCATTAGTAAGAAATTGAATACTGCAATTAATATAAAGCCGTATTTTAAGTTTGATTTGTTTAGTTTCATATTTTTATTTGTTACAGTTTAATTATCGATTTGTGATCGTGTTTTGTTTGTAAATCTAAACTATCTAATGCTTTAGCAATAGCTAAGTTTAAGTTTGTTTGTTGAGTGGAGACGTTATGTTTTGTCATCCACTCTACTAAAGATAATCTTTCCATATTAATCAAGTAAAATAAAATAAGCTTCCACATTGTTCGTACGGAACCACATTAACCCTTTCTGGAAGTCATTGATTTGTTTTTGTGTAACACTATTAGGTGCCATTTCAAATACCATTTGACTACCCATAATAAAATCATACATAGATAATTCTAAGTTGTTAAGATAATAAATTTCACCACTAAAAGGGTTTGTTACAGTTTCTCCGTGAGGATATACCTGTCCATTAAACCAAGCAGGTAATTCTTGTTTTTTGTTTTTTGTTTCCATATTTTTATTTGTTATTGTGAAAAGTTTCGTAAATATTATTAATTTCTTCGGATAGACTTTCTACAAAGTATTCGCATAGATCTCGCATTTCCATTAAAGCGCTTAGCTCTGAACTGCTTATATCTTCACCTGCTGATTCACCCATTTCGATTGCGTTAGCACAATCTTGCAGATCATATAAAGTATTTTGGAATCTGCAGTAACTCATATTGCTCATATTGTTTGTTTTTGTTTTATTATTATCGTTTTTTAATCGTATTAGTTTTGTAAATTTTAATTTAAACCTAACTTTATTAGTGTATAGCACAGCAAAAGCCCGGTAATTATTAATGCTACTATTTTTTTTATATCAATTTTCATACCTGTTTAACCGTTGTTATCACCATGTAAATCCATAAGCTCTTGTATTTCAAGAATAGTCATGCAGTCTAGCTGCTCTCTAGTATACCAACCTTGGTATAAATTGTATACAACTTCCCAAAGATCGTTTTGTTCGTCTTCCATATTTAAGCTAGTGTGTATACATTACCGTTACACTTAATTGTTAATATACTACCTAGTTTTACGGTTCTATAACCTTTGTCAGACATAGAGTATACGATTAAGTTGCCTCGTGATTGAGCATCGTATTTTAATCCTGTTCCTTTAAGGTTTTTCTTAACACCTAGTCTTGCATTCATGCGACGCACTTCCCCGTTAGCTTTGGTAAAAGTTACATTAAAGATTCTTCCGTTTTGTAATTGTTCTACTGTAAATTTCATAATTTATTGTTTTTATTTGTTATCGTTTTCTATTAAAAATGTTATGTATTCCCACACTGTTCTTTCTATTTGTTCGCTTTTTAAGCATACCTCCATCTCTTCTTTAGAGACACCTCCGTATCTGCCTAAGCTAATATCTTTATTAAGTGAATATATATTACCACCTACTTGTAGCAACTTTGCAAAAGCTTTGTTAGATGCTCTTTCTTTTATATCTTTATTATATTTCATACTTTATTTTTGTTTCATTATTATTATCTATCGGTTGTCGTATTTCGTTTGTCAATCTAATTGCCACCGCATTTGTTCTAAAAACCTTTCAGTGTATTTAGTTTCCATTTTCTTTCTAATGATATAATCTTCATACTCATCGAAGTAATAGTCAATAAGATCAAGCATATCTTGTTCGTTGTACACTACAAATTGCTTTGTATCATAGTTTCGTAATAGATCTTCGTCATTACAAACATACTCTGTAATTACCGTTTCGGTACCTTTCTCAAAATTATATTGTGTTCGCTGACTGAATGTGTATAGCACTCCGCGGTAATAGGATCTTGGGTTCATATTATTCTAATTTATTTAATTCATCAACTAAAATATCTTTAGCATCTAGAGAGTCTAATAAGTTTTCTGCACCGATATGGAATTTATAAAGACCATTTAATTTTAGTTTTTTATATTCTTTCCAATCATACACGGTAAAGTATGTACCATCAGGTGTTTCGAATTCAAAGTCGAAATTTGTTTTATCTTCACCGTCGTTTTGCATCATAAAATTTATATTGTATTTGGTACATAACCTTATCAAGTACTCAGGTTTGGTTCTTATAGTTACATTATGAAACGAAGATGGTTTAAAAGTTTTTGGTTCTAATAGCATAATTTGGTTTTTTAAAATAAATGTGAATATACTTGTTCTAATATAAAGTCAGTGTGATCATAGTTAAGAACTTCGATCATTTCGTCTGACATTGGTTCACCGTTGTAATCTGCTTCAGCAATGTAGGCATCGCAGAAATCTGGGTAGTCTTTGTAATCAATACCATTGACTACTACATTGTCTATTAATTTAAAATCTATTGTCATATTATTATTTTTTACGTTTATATTATCAATTAGCGATCGTATTTCTTTTGTAATTTCCAAATTACTTTAATTACCTCATCATGAGAAACACCGTATTTATAGCTATCTTCTGATATATAATGTTTTTGAGATTTAACTATAAGATCGTTTCCAAAAGTTTTTAATACTTCATTAATAGGCCAGTGATTAGTTATTATTTTATTATAATTCTTATCATAAAACGAACGGCAATCCGCAACTAACTCTTTTAGTATTTCTAGTCTAGTCTTTGCATTCAAGTGCCCAATGTGATTGGCATTTTTATTTTTCAATTCAAATTCGCAAAAGTCATAAATACTATCTTCAAGTTCGTCGAATGTGGTGGTTTTAAATAACTTTGTGTATAGCTCTTTAAATCCGTCTCTTTTCAACTCTTCTCCGTTTAAGTAGTAGTCTATATCGGTTTCTATATCTTCGAAAGTTGTGAAATCGCCGAATGAAGTTCTTATGGTGATAAGCCCACCTGTTGCATTTACTTTTGCAGTGATCATATTATTTACTTCAACTTCTAAGTCTTTACTAAACCTAATCCAATCCGGATTACTTACTAATTTTACTAATTTCATTTTTATCTATTTTTATTTATTAATTATTATTTTTTACTTGTGTTACTTCGAACAAATAGCTTACCAATTCACTTAGGTTATGTATTTTTAAAACACCACTTAAATCTAACAAAGTACCCACGTTGATCCTAGTTACAAAGTGATTGTTGTTAAGTTCGTTATATAAAATACCGCCAGAGCATGGGTATTCTTTTATATTATTTTGAATTTTTTCTTTATCACTATCGCTTAGTAATTGGTAAATTGAGTTTCTCATATTTATACTATTTTATAATTTAACACTAATCGTTCGAAGATTTTAACCGATTGTTCAACATCGTTGCGATCAACATAGATAATTCCACTATGTATTTCGTACAATCCATCTATTCTTTTAGACTTTTGAAATTCTTGGTATACTTGAACTTTAAAGTTTTTCGGGAATTTAATTTTTACTATCATATTATTTATTTTTTATTCAATTATATTATCAATTAGTTGTCGTTTTTTGTTTGTAAAAATACTACACTTTGTTTGCTCATTAAATTAGTATTGTAGGTATTACACCAAGTCTCTAAGTGCAAGAGGTAAAAATTACTCGAAAAAAAGTGTGACATTAGGTAGTTATATATTATATAGTAGTAGGCTATTGTCGCATTTTTCTATGCTCACTTATTTGATCGAATGCACCGCTTTTGCCATTAATTTTAATTCTCGGTAAACTACTAAAATTACTTTGTGATGAAATTTTCTCATTGTTATTATTTTTTTTATTCACATATATTATCCATCACCGATCGTAATACCTTTGTAAAAAATGCTATACATAATTTACCGAATGGATGAAGATAGATCGTTAAATATAGTGTAGGACGGAGTCTACTCTTCCGATAGTATTCCAGTATCAGGCCCTTGTTCAATTATATTATCTTAGGTGGATCGTAGTTGTTTTGTAAAACTTTATATTAGTTATTCACCAAAAGTGCTATACAGCGTTGCTATACACGCTTCGCGTGTTTCACTGCTAGAACCCAGCAATCTCTTCGAGTTCTACTCTATCTAACTCTAGTAGTTCCGTTAGACATAGATCAGTGTTCGCCATTGCTAATTCAATTAAGTATTCGTAAGTTGTATTCATAATGTTATTTGTTTTCGTTTAACCAATTTTCTATTCTTTGTTGTTCGATCGATAGCTCTTGATCTTTATTGATCCTTGTCAACTGGACGTATTTAGAGCTGTCTGGGTTAGTTATTATTTGTTTAGTGTACATTTATTCGTTCATTAATAGGTTTATTGTACATTTATTTGTTCAAGACGTCTCTCGACGTTTCGGCTATTTAAGCCTCATCAGTTGAACTTACTTCAACCTCTAAGTCTTCAAACTCACCTAAGTGTCTAACATTAGTTGGTAAGTTAGTTGATTGAGACCAATAACCTCTTTTGATCCAACAAGGCATTATACTTAGTTTAGGTAACATTACTTTTAATACTTCATCATGGTTGTAAGTAACTTTTTGATTTTTGTTGTTTACAAAGGTGATGATTTGATTTCGGCCTAACCAACTTTTTCTTACTACGAAATTCTTTTTGATCATAGGTGGGAAGATTAAAGCTTTTTCTTCAGTAGTCATGTTTGCGATTGCTTGGGTAATTAATTCTTGATTTGTCATAATTTATTTATTTAATTGTTATTATTTATTTTCGTTTATATTATCGTTTATAGTTCGTATTTAATTTGTAGATTTTTAACTTTCTAATGCTAATTTAAATAATGCTTTTAAGCTTTCTAATTCAGCTATATCAGCTACGTAATCAATATTGTACTTTTTCATATTGAAATCAAACATAAAGATCTTATCTTCAATCATTTCAATTAATAATTCTACCTGTTTGTTGCTAATTGTACTTTCCATAATTTGTTTATTTTTAGAATTCAAATTGTTTAATTATAATTTCAATAGCTTCTTTTTTAGTAATTGGAGATAAGCCTTCACTTTCACTATCTTCATCACTATAAATTCCATTTGGATCATTCCACTCTAATACTTTTATTAAAGTTTCTCTACTCATTTGTAACATTTCTTCTTTAGTTAAATTTTGATACATTTTATTTAGTTTTAATTATTATTTATTTTCACTTATATTATCTAAAATACTTCGTATTTAGTTTGTAGATTTTTATTGTATTTTATTATTTGTTTTTAAAATAGAGTCAATTTCATTTTGAGTTAAATTAAGTAACTTTTCATTTTGAAGATAATAAAATAAAGCATTTGTTATATTATTATAATCATTTTGGTTTAAGGTAATTGTTTTAGTATTTGGCATTTTATTTATTTTTTATTCACTTATATTATCTAAAAGACTTCGTACTACCTTTGTAAAAAAGCCAAAATATATTATTAAAAAAAATAGTTTCGAAATTAGTAGTTTCGCTGAAATATATTCAGAAAAAGGCAAAAATTTCTGAAAAAAATGCAAAAATGATATGGGGGGTGGTAAAAATAAAAGAATTTCCCAATTTTAAAAAAAAAAATGTATAGCGTAGCGTAACACAAAACTTCTATATATCTGACAAAAAATTTTTTACTATTTTTTTTGCATTGCATAAAGTATGACAATAGGTTATTATATATAATAGTAGGGGGCTATCGTCACGTTTTTAAAACAGATTAAAACACGTAATCATACATTGTATGAGACAACAACTTTCACCATCCGCTAAAAGAGCTAAGGCTGCTAGAGATAAAGCTTATGCAATGTCACCTGCTAGGAAGGCAAAAAAAGCGCATTCCCAGAAGAAGAGAAGAGAGAATCCTCATGAGGCTAAGGGACAAGACTATGATCACAAGCGTCAAAGATTTGTTTCTGTAAAATCTAATAGAGGTAATGAGGGGCTTGGTACGAGAAAAGAAAGCGGTAATAATTATTCAACAAAAACATAATATAACATGGCAAGAATATCCCAGTATCAGGTAGATACAAACATAAGTGATAACGATCAACTGTTAGGAACAGACGCGGAAGACGCTAACTTAACTAAAAAGTTTACAGTTGGTGATTTATCTGCATATATAAATGGACAAAGCTCAGGCGCTCCAGGAAGTGGAACTGTAACATCTGTAACAGGGACTGGTACTGTGAGTGGTATAACATTGTCTGGTAATGTAACTAGCACAGGTAGTTTAACGTTAGGTGGTAGTTTAAGTCTAACAAGCCAAGAAATTATAAACTTCTTAGGATATACCCCTTCATCTTTTGATGGAGCTTATAACAGCTTAACAGGGAAACCAACAATACCTGCGGCTTCTGCTATTTTAGCTAATTCTGGTACGCCTACTTTAGCTACTGGTATTACAGCTGAAGAAATTAGGACTTTAATAGGTGCAGGTGATGGTTCAGGGTCTATAGAGAGCGTAACAGGCACAGCGCCTATAGTTAGTAGTGGAGGAACTACCCCTGCAATATCTATTAACGCAGCTACTACAAGTTCTGCCGGTAGTATGAGTGCTGCTGATAAAACCAAACTAGACGGTATTGGTAGTTTTGATGATTATGTTCAAAACTCAGAAGACATATATACAACCACGTCGAAAATAACTCAAATAATATCTTTAACGCAAGCAGAGTACAACAATATAGGTACGTATGCTCCAGGAACTTTATATGTAATTCTATAATGGCAGAAATCAATATACGCTACCCAAGTACTATGACTGCGTTGTTCTCGGGAGACTTAAAAGTAGGAGACGTAGATGTTAAAAAGATAATGTATGAAAATCAAATAGTTTTTCCTGCATCAGAGTATCTTTGCTCCATCGGTGATGTTGTTATAGGCACTCAAACGTGGATGGGTTGTAACTTAAACGTTGATGTATATAAGAACGGTGACGCAATACCTAATATTACAAGCGCACAAGGTTGGAGAGACGCTGAGGATCAAGGTTTAGGTGCTTGGTGTTATTACGACAACGACCTAAATGTAGGTAGAACAAGTGGTAAACTTTATAATAAATTTGCTCTTCTGGATCCTAGAGGTATAGGTCCAGATGGTTACCATTTACCTTCTGTGTCTGAGTGGAATACCTTAGTGGCTTACGCGGGAGGTGGAAGTAGTTTTGCTGCTTCTGAAAAACTAAGATCTACAAGCTTTTCAGGAGGTACTAATGAAACAGGTTTTAGCGCTGTGCCTGGAGGTTATAGGAATACTCAAGGTACGTTTTTTTCAAAATATAGCGAATTTAGATTTTGGCTTTTAGATGGTAACGAAAACAGAACCATACAATCAAGCTCTCCGTATATAAGCAGTGGAACGGCAGCTCCTGCGCATGGGTTTTCCGCAAGATTAATAAAAGATTAAATAAAATAAAAATATGGCAAGAATAAGCACATACGGTGTTGACGCTAAACCTGAATTAGGGGATAAAACGATAGGTACTGATGTTGCACCGGGAGCTAATCTAAGAACTAAGAACTATTCGTTATTAGACATGATCAATATGTTTAGTAAAACCAATAGCTTAGGGGTTGCGGATCAAGTACTGTATTTTTTTCAAACAAACATTTCAGAAGGTAGAGACGCTGGTACAATTAGTTTTGAATCAGGAGGTGGTGTAGGTAAACCATTTTCAGAGGTTACTTCTTTTATTATTAGCAAGACACTCATCGGTTTAAAAAACGTAGATAAATACATGCCGCTATTTGAAGGTAAAAGTATAATCTTGGCTGAGCTAAATGATATAAATAAATTTGGTACTTATGTAGTAGAAGCTATCGTAGAGCACCCTACTGAAACAAATTTCTTTGTTGTTACAGTAACCAACATAGAGTCGAATGGCGTGATGGCTATAGACGCTACTTATATTTTTAGTGAGTTTGCTAGACCTATAAGTAACGATGATAAAACATTTGTTTTTAACCAACCGGTAGCGGTCGCTACTTGGAATGTAGAACACAACTTAGGTAAATTTCCATCTGCTACTGTAACGTTATCTACAGGACAGCAGGGTTACACTGACGTAACATATATAGACGAAAATAATTTAACAATAACATTTGCCTCTGCTGAGTCAGGTAAGGCTTATTTAAACTAAAACTATGGCAATACCATTTTTAAACAATATCAATCTTAGCAATAATGAATTATGGAATGCTAGATTACATAATACAGGATCAGCTAATACAAACCCTGGTCAAATATACTTTGATACAGCAGATAACTTAGCTAAATACTATTCTAATGGTATAGATACTTGGGTGTCTTTAAAAGATTATAGTTTTAGCAATGGAACGTTTGTAAACTTATCAACTTCAGGTACAACAGCAAAGCCTATTATAACAGCTGATTTATCAGCAACAGGTACCGCTGACTCTTCAACTTTTTTAAGAGGTGACAACACCTGGGCTACTGTAGTTCAAGAAAATGATTTTTTAACTGGGTTGAGCTTTAATACAACCGATGGCATATTAACAGCTACTGTTCAAAATCAATCAGATGTAACTGTTGACTTAGATGGTAGGTATGCTTTACCTAGTGACATTATAACGTACGATTTAGATTCTATTCAGGTAGGTTCTGATGTTGCTATTACTTTAGTTGGTGGTGGTGATGTAGATACAGTCACTTTAGTTGCGGGTACAAATATAACATTGACCGACAATGGCTCTGCTAATATAACCATAGATGCTGCTAATGTTGACCAAACAGTAACACTTTGGGGAGATGTAGAGGGCACAGGTACTACATTAATAGAGACAACAATATCTGATGGTGTTTTAGATGTTGCTAACTTTAACGCTTCAGCTATTGTAACAGCTGCTGAAGGAATTGAGAATAACGACAATGATACCACACTACCAACCTCTGCTTCAGTTAAAGCTTATGTAGATGCTTCAGTTGTAGGTGGTTTAGTTTACCAAGGTGGATATAATGCAGATACAAACACACCAGATTTAGACGCAACCCCAGTCGCAGGTATCAAGAAAGGTTGGACGTATACAGTTACTGCGGATGGATTATTCTTCAATGAGGAACAAGTTAGAGTTGGCGACGTATTAATTGCTGAGATTGATTCACCAACTACTTTAGCTGATTGGACAACGGTGGAAAATAACATCGACTTAGCTAGTGAAAGTCAAATAGGTATTGGTAACGTTGCGGCAGGTCCTGGAGTTGATGTTTCTTACACGAGCGGAACTGCTACAATATCTTTAACAACTGTTGCTGCAAGATCAGGAAGCATAGCCGTACCTACCTCAACAACATACACATACCCTAATAGTATAACGGCTTCTAGCACTAACAACGTATTAATACAATTGGTTGATTCAAATGGTGAAACAGTTTATGCTGACGTACAAAGACTAAGCCCTACAACATTTTCTGTTAACTATGGCGTTGCAACTCCAACAGGGGTTATTGCTTTGATACAGTTAATAGGTTAATAATAATAAAATATAATTTATGGCGAATCGCTTTTTAAATAATATACGAATAAACGACTCGTATACATTGCCATCAGCAGATGGTAGTACGAATCAGGTTATAACAACAGATGGAGCTGGTAATCTTTCTTTCATCGATGTTAACTCTGTTATAGACACCGCTACTGGTGAAGTTTATTACACGGTAAAAAATAGTACTGGATCTACACTATCAAAAGGTAAAGCTGTTATGGCTGTTGGCAGCGACGGTAACTCTGGTCATATTTTAGTTGACGAGATGATTGCTGACGGTTCAATAGAGTCAAAGTATTTTTTAGGTGTGCTCGCGGAGAATATAGGAAATGGTAATACTGGTAAAGCAATTCATTTTGGGCTAATAAGTCAGTTTAATACCAATGGTCAGAACGGTGAAACATGGGATGATGGACAGATATTATGGTGTGATCCAGCCAACCCTGGTGATTTTACAATAACAGAACCTGACGGGCCGAACGTTAAGGTGGCTGCTGCGTTTATATTAAACTCGTCTACAAACGGTAAGATACAAGTAAGGGTACAAGCAAACGAGGGTATACACGACCTGCACGATACAAAGATAACATCTCAGGTAGATGGTGACGTATTAGTTTGGGATAACACTACAGGTGTTTGGTTCAATGACAGCACTTTAAATGTAGACTACACTAATGGAAACGTAGGTATTGGAACGACTAGTCCTGGTAGCAAACTTACAGTAAATGGAAGCACAGAGTCTATTAGTTTAAATACAGATCATTTTAGAGCAAGATACAATTCTACCTATTATACTGACTACTCTACGAATGGTGTTAGATTTAATGGTACAAACCAAACTTACTCATTTATACAGAACGGGACAAACCGTATGAGCATTAGTGCATCGGGTAACGTAGGTATCGGAACGACTAGTGCCGTAAATAAATTGCAAATAGATGCATCGTCAGTAGCTGATATTGCGGGTGTCTCTGTTAGCAGTTCAAATAGTTCTACGTCTACCCAAATTGGTTATACAGCAAACAATGTTGATGGATCGACTTTATTCATGGGAGTTAACGGCTATGGTTACACAGGTGGACTTGGTTCTAATTATGCTGGAGCTGTTATTAGCACAATAGAAGGAGCTCAACCGTTAGTTTTAGGTACTGATTCGACAGAAAGAATCCGTATTACAGAAACAGGTGACGTAGGTATAGGTACGAATAGTCCAGGGCAGAAATTAGATGTCAATGGAGTAATCGCCGCTACAGGAGGAAACTCAACTCAATGGAATACAGCTTACACTGATAGAAATAAATGGGATGGCGGTGCAACAGGTTTAGTTGCTGCTACTGGTAGAACTTCACTTGAATTAGGTGCTTTAGCTACTTTAAACTCAGTTAATGCTGCTACAATAACTGATAACTCAGTTGGTGCAGCTGAGCTAAATGTTAGTGGGAATGGAACAACCGCTCAATACCTTAGATCAGATGGTGATGGTACATTTACCTGGGCAACACCTACTAATACAACATATACAGCTGGCACTGGTTTAAAATTAGAATTAGAAACTTTTAGACTAAACGGGGGTGAAATACCTGGAAGTGTAGATTTAAACACGTATAGAACTACGGGGATATTTTGTCAAAATTCTAATGCCGACGCGGTTAGTGGCTCTAACTATCCTGTAGCTCAAGCGGGTATTTTAGAAGTATATAACGACGACTACGGTAACGGTTTATTTACAGTACAAAGATATAGCAGGTATAATTCTATAAATGTATATCAAAGACAATATTATAATGGCACGTGGACCGCTTGGAGAGACTTAACTCAAGACACAAATACAACATATACAGCTGGAGGAGGTTTAACTTTAGCAGGAACGGAGTTCAGTCATACAGATACCTCTTCACAAGCTTCTGTGGATAATGCCAACGGCGTAGTTATACAAGATGTTACTTTAGATACATACGGTCACGTAACAGGACTTGCTTCTGTAAATTTAGACGGTAGGTATTATACTGAAAGTGAAGCGGACGGTAGATTTGTAAACGTCACTGGTGATACAATGACTGGTTCATTAAGATTGCAAGCTGATTTAAACTACTTTGGCTTAGCAACTATTAATAATGAAGCAGAAATTGTAGTTAATACTGGGGAAGGTGGAAGTCCTCAGATTGGGTTTACTGACCACGGAGATGCTTCTTGGGCTATAGGTGTAGACGACGGGGATAATTCCTTTAAGATACATGGTACCGCGAATGCTGTAATACCTACTATAAATAATCTTGCAACTCCTATATTTGAACTTACTACCTCTGGGTTAGGTTATTTCGGAACACAAAGAATATTTGCAGATAACTACCATCCAAACGCAGATACTTGGACTACATCTAGAACATTAAGCTTAACTGGTGATGTTTCAGGTTCAGTATCTTGGAATGGTTCAGCTGATGCTTCTTTAAGTGTTACGGTAAACAATGACAGCCACGAGCATAGTTATATAAAAGCGGGTGGTGATGGTCCAAGTACAGAAGATTTAAATTCAGTAGCAAATAGTGTTACTGTAGGTAGATTATCCTATAGGGGGTATAATTTATCTTCTACGAATAGACCTCCAGCAAATGATAATGCTAATGGAGTTATAACCGTAGGTCAACACAATGGAGGATATAACGCTCAAGTAGCTTTTTCTTCTGACGGAAATATGTACTGGAGAGACAATCCTGGTTCTACTAACGGTTCTTGGAGAACGATGTGGGATTCAGGTAATGATGGTTCAGGTTCGGGTTTAGATGCTGACTTACTAGATGGACAACACGCATCAGCTTTTGCACCGGTTTCACATACGCATACATGGGCAAGTATACCAAATAATTCTGTTAATGGCTGGGGAGGATTAAGACATCAAACAAATAGTGGGTATATAGATTTCGGGCCTGCTAATGGTAGCTATGCTCATATATACACGGATAGGCCTAATTTTTACTATAATAAAGATATACTTGTAAATGGAGTTGTAGTTTTGAAGGGATCAGGCACAACAAACTACTTATCTAAATTTACAGGTTCTACAACGTTGGGTAATTCATTAGTCTACGATAATGGCACTAACGTAGGTATCGGAACGACTAACCCTGGAGCTAAGCTAGAAGTATACGGTTCATCCCCTAATATATTAATAAACAATACAGATGAAACAGACTCAGGAATAGTATTTGGAGATTCACAGGCAGGAACAGATCAAAGGGCTGCTATAAAATTTAACTCCAGTGACGAGAAGTTAAAGTTCTTTGTAAATGATGAGACGGCTCAAAGAATGGTTATAGACACTTCAGGTAACGTAGGTATCGGAACAAATACCCCTGGCTACACTTTAGACGTTAACGGTTCATTACATTCAACAAGCCTTAATATAGCTGACGCTATTTACCACGAGGGAGATACTAACACTTACATTCAATTTGTAGCTAATGACACAATAAGATGGGTTACAAGTGGATCTGAAAGAATGAGGTTAAATTCTGCTGGTGGATTAGGTATTGGAACTTCAACAATAACAACAGGTAGAAGTTTAGATGTAAATGGTAACGCTTTAGTAAGAAGCAATCTTTATATAGGACCTACCGGTGGTAGTGCTTCAGCCTACTCTTTAGAAATAGGTCAAGGCAGATCCGGAAATGGATTTGCAATTATAGATTTGTCAGGTGACGCTACTTATGGAGGAGATTTTAGTTTGAGAATAATTAGAGGAAATACTGGTGCAAATGCCACGTCTCAAATAATACATAGAGGTACTGGAGCTTTCTCTATAGAAACTTTAGAAAACGCTAATATATTATTAAACCCAGGTTCTGGTAGAGTAGGTATTGGATCTTCTAACCCTGGTAATAAACTGTACGTTACAGATAGCAGGGCAGGCGCTAATGCTCCTGCTGACTTAGCTGCAATCCATGGGTACAATAGTAGTACTGACACTTCTACTGCTAACTCTGTTGGAGTAGCTGGAACATCACTAACCACTAGCGGTAAAGCTATATACGGTAATGCTCCTAACGGAGGATGGGGTGGCTATTTTAATGGAAAAGGATTTTTTGATAACACAGTAACTGCAACTAACTTTATACTATCTTCCGATAAAACATTAAAGGATAATATCAGTGATATAAACACGGATCACGTAGATGTTAAATGGAAGAACTTTGAATTAAAGTCTGAACCAGGAGTCAAAAGAGCAGGGGTTGTTGCACAAGAGTTAGAAGAAAAACATCCTGAGTTTGTTAGAACAGATAAAGACGGTATAAAATCCGTTGCATACATAGATTTATTAATCGCTAAGATAGCTGAGTTAGAAGCTAGATTAGAAAAACTAGAAAAATAATGGCAGTACCAAATACTACTAACTTTACATTACTAGACGTTGCAAACGAAATAAATCCTCCAGATAGATCTCTTAACGGATGCTTTGTTGCTTCGAGATCAGCAGGTTTTGTATCTTCGTATGCTGGATCTAAAAATCAGTTATCTAATTTTAGAGGTTACAATCATTCTACTACATATTATTAAAAATGAATATACCAAAAAAAATACATCAAATCTGGATTGGCCCAAGGAAGCTTCCTGAGAAGTATGTTGAAATGACCAATGAAATTAAAAATATGCATCCAGAATGGGAGTATAAGTTATGGACGCACGATGAGTTATTTAACGGCTTATATAAGGACGATATTTTCTTACAAGCTTATATTAAAGATACAGATAACTTTAAATGGGCTTTCATAACAGATAGAATAAAGCTACTCTTATTAAGAGATTTTGGAGGTGTTTATATAGACGTAGACGCTAAATATATCAAACCTTTTGATATAGTTATGGAAAAGCTGGAGGATAAGCATACTTTCTTTGCGGGTATGAAAACATACGATGTTCAGTCATCATTGATAGAATGTGCGGTATATGGAGCGGCTCCAAATAGCAGGCTTATTAATCTATGTTTAGATTTTTACACAGACACCAGATGGGCACACGGTTGTATGGATTTTAGCAATGTTATCATACATAACTTAGAGGATGATGCTTTGCTGCTAAACAGTAAATATTTCTACAGCTTAGAAGAGTTTGAACAAACAATAGTGTTACACGAGCCAGAGGATATAAGACTTTATTCCCACTCGGAAGAAAATAGTAAAAAAGAAGAATATTAAAAAAAACAATTATGATTACTTACAAATGGATTTTTAGTGCATTCGATTGCAAAGTTAGCGAAGAAGGAATGCAGGATGTTGTAACTACAGTACACTGGAGATACAATGGAACAAACGAAAATGGTATATCTGCAGAGGTATACGGAGCGCAATCAGTTGGAACACCAACACCTGACGCATTTACACCATACCCAGAACTTAGCGAAGAGCAGGTTATCGGATGGATGGAAAGCGCTATTGATATGGAGGCTATGAATGCAAACATAGACGCTCAGATAAAAGCTATCGTTAATCCTGTGAATGTAACACTGCAAGCTCCTTGGAATACAAACCAATAATCGGCACGTAAGATTTTTAAAATACAGGTGATTATACTACTATAATCAAATAAAATTAAATGGAATTCAATAACCCAAGTGAGATAGTAAAGACACTAACTTTCGGTAACGAAGCTAGTGATCAAATAATGGAAGGCGTCAAAAAATTAGCAAACGCAGTAAGCTCAACATTAGGAGCCTCTGGAAAATGCGTTATTTATGAAGATGCTACAGGAAAACCGGTGATAACAAAAGACGGAGTAACCGTTGCAGAAAGCGTAGTCTTATTACATCCGGTAGAAAACATTGGAGCAACCCTTATAAAGGAAGCTGCAAGAAATACTGTAAAAGAAGCAGGAGATGGAACAACAACATCAACAGTCCTAGCTTATTCCTTGTTAAAAACAGTTAATGAAAAAGCTGGAGACGAAAAATTAAGATCTTTGAAGGCTGGAATCATTAGCGGAGCGGAAAAAGTGAAAAACTATTTAGAGAAATCTAAAATAGAAGTAAAAGGCGAGATGTTAAAAAACGTAGCTACTATTAGTTGTAATAACGACAAAGAGCTAGGTGACAAGATTGGTGAAGCTTATGAAAAAGTAGGTAAGAACGGTGTTGTGCTAATGGAAGAATCTGATACAAACGAAACTTACGTAAACTTTGTGGAAGGTGTACAATTTGATAGCGGATTAAAATCTCCGCATTTAGTAACGGACAGAGACAAGCACACGGCTGTTTTAGACGATCCTTACGTACTTATTGTGTCTTCACCTATTCCTAACATAAGAAAAATACAAAGTGTCTTAGAACACGTTATAAAGAACAAAAAAAGCCTTTTGATTGTTGCGGCAGTAGAACAGCAACCATTTGCAACTTTATTATCAAACAAAGTAAAAGGCAATATAAAAGTAAATATAGTAGACGCTCCGGGGTTTGGACCTACTAGGCAAGAAACATTAGAGGATTTAGCGTTGCTTACAGGTGCTACAATAATAAACGAAGAGCTTGGTGACGATTTAGATTTAATTAGCCCGGAAGTTTTAGGTTATGCTAAAAAATCTGTAACTGATGATAAAACAACAGTATTGCAGACTTTAGAAGAAATTGATGTAACAGAAAGAGTACTTGATGTAACTAAAAAATTAGAAAGCGAATCAAACCCGTTTTTTAAGAAAAAATTAGAGCAGCGATTATCTATGTTAACCGGTAAAGTTGGAGTTATATATGTAGGGGCTGATTCTAAGGTAGAATTAAAAGAAAAGAAAGACAGAATAGAGGATGCAATTTACGCGACAAAAGCTGCTTATAAAGAAGGTATTGTTGCTGGAGGTGGTATAGCTTTGCTAAATGCTTCTAACAATTTAAAGCCTTCTAATAAGGGAGAAGAAATTCTTTTTGAAGCTATTAAAGCGCCTTACTATACTATACTAGATAATGCTGGAATTATTGAGGTTAAAAAACCTGCAGGTAAAAACAGGGGTATCGATGTTAAATCAGGCAAGGAAGTTGATATGATAAAAGCAGGTATTATAGATCCTGTATTAGTTACAAAATCTGCGCTTAAAAATGCAGTTAGCGTAGTTACAACTATAATATCAGCCGATTGTGTAATAAGTAATAAAAGATTAGCATAATGAAAGCAATTAATTATTATTTAGTAATCGAAAAAATAAAAGAAGCTCCTAAGGTAGTCGGCGGGATTGAAATGACAGAAAAACAAGACAGCGACATTAGGTACTTAAAAGCTAAAGTTATAAGTGTTGGAGATAAGGTAGTAGGTGTTGAAGAAGGTGATTTTATAAGATATGACAAGCACGCAGGGCATGGTATTGAATGGGACAATAAGTTATTCCATGTTATATCCGCGGGTGATATAGTTATTGTAGAATGAGGTTAACACCGAAGGACCTTAAAGATATGAATTTACTTAAGTATTACAGGCTCGTCAGAAGATGGGCTTGTAAAACTTATAATCTTACGGATGCAGAACTTGAATTATTAATATATTTAGATTGCAAAGACTTTTTTACACGTAATGAATTTATAGATGGCACTTACACATATAGCTGGGACAAAGAGAGATGGGGTAAGCTAAGGAAGGAAGGTTGGATTGATGTTTTTAAAGAAAGAAACCGAACGTCTTCTAAGTATGCAGTTTATAAAGTTTCTAAAAAATGCAAGCTTCTAATAAGAAGAATATATAGGATATTGCTAGCGGAAGAAGATCTGCCTACGTCGGAAAGAAGCGTATTTTACAATAACAAAACATATACATCGAAGGTATTTAATAAAGCTATAGATGATATGATAAAAGATAAAGATAGATAATGGGTTTTAAATTAAAAGATTTTTCGGAGTTAGTTGGTATTGATAAAGAAACATCAACGTACAATACGCCGGTTTTTAAAAAAAATTTAGAAGGTGGTATATTAGGGGAGGCTAATAATGATGGAACTATATTTATAGATAAATCTTTAAACGGAGAAGATAAGAAAAAAGCCGTGAGTCACGAAAAAGTTCATTTGGATCAAATGGCTCAAGGTAGACTTCAATATGATGATAATACGGTTACGTGGAAAAAAGATACTAAATCTCCAGCTAGGGTATATCAAAGAATGAACGGACAACTAATAGATAAGCAAACAGGTAAAAGTGCTCAAGAAGGCGGGGATTTTGAATGGGAGCGTGAAGCGTATAACAAACAATAATAATATGAGATCTAAACCAATCACAAACAAAGCATCAAGTGCTTGCAAAATTAATATGGGCCTAGTGTCCGGGCAGGCTGATTTAGGAAATTCTAAAGGATTTGTTGACTACAGCAAATTGATGGAAGACAAAATGAAAAGCAGAGGTGGTGATATTGTTTCTAAAGAAGATATTTTAAAATCAGACAGCACTGAAACAGACATCACCGAAACAAAAGAATAATATAAATAAAAAATTGTAAATATTATGAGCAACTTACCAATTACCAGTAGAATAAAACGTTCGCCCTTACTTCTAGAGTATATTGATCCAGAAAATCCAAACGTTACTGTAGGTGGAGTAACTAAAGGACCAGACAAAACGGTTACTACGTTGGGAGAATCAAAATATAACTACACAGGACCTTTAGACACCTCTGGCGACTATTATAAAAAATTAGCAAAGGAAGAAGGTTTTCAAAACTTTAAGGGCACTATAAAAGAATACGAGCAGTCTAAGCTTAAAAAAATGAGCGAAGCTGGCAACTCTAATGTTAAAGAAGAAAAAGGCGAATCTAGTACTACTATAGTGCCAGGAGCAACAACAACGTGGGAAGGCACTCTAAAAAAAGCAACAACAGGGGACGTAATGCAACCTTGGGAAGTTCGCCAAATGTCTCGCACAATCAAAAAAGAACAAAGAGATATTCGTAGAGCCAGCCAGAAGCTAGAGAAAGCTAACAAAAGAGGTAATACAATTAAAGCTGCGGAAGCCCAGGCTGAACTTGACGAATTCCAAGCAATGGCAACTAGAAATAAAGCAGCTAGAGCGTCTGGTAAAAAAGGAGGTTCAATTGGTGTTGATACAGGACAGACAAATATGTTACAAGGTAACTTAACTAAAGAAGAGCAAGAAACGATGTTAGCGGAAGCAGCCGCAAGAAAAGCCGGAGTAATTACAGCTAAGAAAGACGAACAAAAGAAAATAAGAAAAGAAGGAGAAGCTGGATGGGATGCTGATGATGAAGCTAGAAAAAACAAAACAGGCATATATGCCCCTAAAGAACCATCACCAGCAGGAATGAAACCTAGTGCTTTTAAAATGTATGCAAAAAGCCCAGCTACCAAAAAATTGCAGGGTGCTCAAAATACATTACCTCAACATTTGCAAGATGCAATTAAATCAGCTCCTGGCAAAATGAAAGCTCCGCTAAAGAAAGGATATTTTAAAAAATAATATTTATGGCATACATTCAATCTAACTCACCTTTTGCTAAAAAAGGAGACGCTCCTTCCCGTAAAAAATCTAAAGGATATTATAACGAAGCAAAACCTACAGGAACCGGTGCTGCAGCGGGAGGTGGAATGTCACAAAAAGGAGTAAATAAATATAAAGCTGATAATCCAGGCAGTAAACTACAAACAGCAGTTACAAAACCGCCGTCTGAATTAAAGCCAGGTAGTAAAGATGCTAAGAGAAGAAAAGCTTTCTGTGCAAGATCTAAAAGTTGGACTTCAGAAAGAGGTAGAGCAGCTAGAAGAAGATGGAATTGTTAAAAATAAATAAATAAATAATCATGGCATATAAACAAAAAGGCTGTACTCCAATTACGGCAAAACTACAAAAAACAACTAAAGGAGGAATGGTTCAACAACCGTTACTTAATATGGGTGCGCCTGTAAAGATGAAAATGACATCTCCAGCTAAACAAGGCGGAAGACCTCGAGTTGCTGCTAAGCCAAAGGCTGAAGAAAAACAATCAGAATTTACAAATCTGACATTTAAGCAGTACAGAGAATCTGGGTTAATGAAACCGGAAGATGAAAAGTTCTACAAAGGGAGCGGCACGAAACGGGTTAAAACTGCTGATATATCCAAAAATAAAAACAAGAAAGATATTGCTATTGAAAAAGTTGCTGGAGGATATTTTGGTAATACTTTAGGAAAAGATAAACCTAAAGATTCGAACAGAATAGACTTTCCTATGGAACCTAAAAAAGATAACAAAAAAGATAACAAAAAAGAAACAGTCAATGTTATAAAAAGAAAAAAGGTAGAAGCAATAAAACCTAACGTGGAAGCTAAAACAGTTTCTATGGAAACTAAGTCGGAAATAGTATTACCTAAAAAAGCGGTAGAGGTTAAAAACATAGAGAAAGCTGAAAAGAAAATTGATATTGCTGAAAATAAAGAAACCAGAGCAGCTAAGGTAAGAGCTAAAGGAGAAAAAGCACTTGCTGAAGGTAATAAAGGCAAAGCTTTAAGGTTAAAGAGAAGAGAGGAAAGAATATTAAAACGTGCTCAAAAGAAAAGAAGTCAAGCTTCAAAAGCTATAGAGCCTAATTAGAATTAGTTAGTCATGAGTAGAAAAGAAAAGTTGGACTTATTTCTATCTAGATGGGTAAGTAGAAAATTAACAGTATTTGTGATAGCTTCCGTTGCTTTATTCAGCGGAAGCATTGAATCAAATGACTGGGTCATAGTTGCTACAGCTTATATATCTTTGCAAGGAATAACCGATATTGTTGAAAAACTTTACAACGCAAAAAAATGAGCCTAGACGACATAAGACTTTATACGCTAAACGCTTCAGCAATGGCGGTTTCCTTCACAAACGCAGAGAGAGCATTGAAGATATTATTATTGACAGTTTCAATTATTTATACAGTATTGAAAATAATTGAAATTAAAAACAAAAAAGATGAAGCTAACAAGTAATTTTAGCAAATCTGAATTTGACAGCAAGGATGGTGCTGAAATGCCAAAAGATGTTTTAGCAAATGTCAAAAAGTTAGCTAAAGCGTTACAAGTCCTTAGAGACAACACTGGTAAAAAAATAACCATAAATAGTGGATATAGAAGCCCTTCTCATAATAAGAGCATCGGAGGAGCATCCAAATCGCAACATCTTTTAGGTAATGCTTCTGATATTGTTTTGGAGGATCATACCCCTAAGCAAGTTTATGAATTGATAGAATTACTTATTGAAAAAGGCGAGCTTCCTGAAGGTGGTTTAAAGGCTTATAGTAACTTTACGCATTACGACATTCGTGGTAAAAAAGCACGTTGGTGATGAAAAAAATAATCTTGCTACTTTTGCTAGCTGGTTGCGCTTCCAAAAAAACAATTACTGAATATAAAGATAGAATTGTAAACGACACAATCATTAAAACAAGAACAGAAGTTTTAGTTGAAAGATTTACTGATACTCTTACTATAAATCAACCTTGTGATAGTTTAGGCAATTTAAAGCCATTTAAGCAACTTATTTCCACTAAGCAAGGTAAAGTATCATTGCAAGGTAAAAATAACGTTATAACAGCTGAAATTGACTTAAAAGCATATAAAGAGATATTAGAAAAAGAATATAAAAGTAAGTTAGATAAAAATACTATTATAAAAGAAAAAGAGGTTATTCGTTATAGAACACCTCTTTGGTTAATTTTACTTTGCCCAATACTTTATGCGCTAGGTTATTTAACGGGTAAGTTTTTGTAGTTTAAGCAAAATTAAAGTAAATAAATATATACGTAATTAATAAACATATAGAAAGTCAATTAAACGTTGATTAAAACAACAATTAACAATTAAATTAAATCGAAATGAACAAAATCGAAAACGAAGAGTTAGAGTTATTGAAAAAAACGGTAAGTGAAATTAATAACTTACAAATGCAAATTGGTGGTGTAGAAGCACAAAAACACGAATTATTACACGCTATAGCTAATGCTAATGGTGAATTCCAAAAAATACAGAAAGATTTAGAGGAAAAATATGGTAAGGTGTCTGTGAATCTTAACACAGGTGAAATTACTGAAGATGAATCTAATAAGGAAGATTAGTATAGGAAGAGATTATAAAAGTGACGCTATGCACTATTCTGTTGGGCAGGAAGTGTATGGCGGTCATTTTATAATAAATATAATTGAAGAAGAAAATAAGTATTCAATATATATAGAAAAAAATAATGAAGTATTGCCTTGGAAGGATTTTAATAAAAACATGGCAATCGCAGTTGAATATGATTTAGAATATTAATGAAATCATTATATAATTTTATAGTAGAGCCACTAGGCAACAGATACACAAATAAAAAAGATATAGATGGTTCTGAATTAATACTAAATACAGAACTGCACAACCATAGCTACTCTAACAGAATTGCAAAAGTTTTAGCAGTACCAACAGAAATAGCTACAGAAATAAAAGTTGGTGATGAGATTATAGTTCACCACAATGTTTTTAGACGATTTAAAGACATTAGAGGCAACGAAAAAAATAGTAGAAGCTATTACAACGAAAACATTTATTTTGTTGGTATAGACCAAGTTTTTGGATATAGAAAAGAAAATGAAATATTCAAAGCTTGTAAAGGTTTTAACTTTATTAAGCCACTAGCAGAAGACAAAATGTTTTCTATAAATTTTGAAAAAGAAGGAATAGGTGTTTTAGTTTATAAAGATCCGGATTTAGATAAATTAAAAATAGGTTCATTAGTAGGATTTAAACCTGGTGCTGAATATGAGTTCGTTATAAATAATCATAAATTATATAGAGTTCCTACCAAATCAATTACAATTAAATATGAATATCAAGGAAACGAAAAAGAATATAATCCTAGCTGGGCATAAAGCGGTTGAAGAATTAATTAAAGTAGCTAAGGAAAAGATTGTTGACTCAGATGATGATATATCAGCTGATAGATTAAAAAACGCAGCGGCTACTAAAAAGCTAGCGATATTTGATGCTTTTGAGATACTAAATAGAATAAGTGATGAGCAGAATGCTTTAGATGATAAACCTAAAGAAGTGGTCACCGCTCAAACCGTTAAAGGTTTTGCTGAAAAAAGATCTAAATAATGTACGAGCAATCATTATATAGTGTTATAACTCCCATAAGAGAAAATACCATATCTAGACTTAATAAAAGTAAGAAGTGGGAATATGGTTATAATAAAGAACACGACGTGGTAGTAATAAGCAAGACTGGTCAAATTGGTGAAATTTATAACATACAAAATTTAAAAATAGCTTTACCAAAAGCTCCTTCTAAAATTGAAAAAAGTATAAATAAATGGAAACCAACAGAATATCCGAAAGAGCTTAAAACTATATCTAGTATTTTTGACTGGAGAGAACTTCCGGAAAAAGTTCAAGAAAAATGGGAACCTTATATTGACGAGGAATTTAAACGCAGGGATGACGGTCATTGGTTTTACAATAAAGATGTTCCAACATATATAACCGGTACCCACTACATGTATTTACAGTGGACCAAAATAGACGTAGGGCATCCTGATTTTCGTGAAGCAAATAGATTGTTTTTTATATTTTGGGAAGCTTGCAAGGCGGATAATAGATGTTATGGAATGTGCTATCTGAAAAACAGGCGATCTGGTTTTTCTTTTATGGCGTCAAGCGAAACCGTAAATCAAGCCACTATTTCAAGTGACGCAAGATTTGGTATATTATCAAAGTCTGGTAGTGATGCTAAAAAGATGTTTACAGATAAAGTAGTTCCAATTTCAGTAAACTACCCGTTTTTCTTTAAACCAATACAAGACGGTATGGATAGACCTAAAACAGAATTAGCTTATAGGGTTCCAGCATCTAGGTTGACAAGAAAATCAATACAAAGTAAAAATAAAATAGAAATATTAGAAGGTCTTGATACCACAATCGACTGGAAGAATACAGGAGATAACTCTTATGATGGTGAAAAATTAAGATTATTAATACACGATGAGAGTGGCAAGTGGGAAAGGCCTGATAATATATTAAATAACTGGCGGGTAACAAAAACGTGTTTACGATTAGGATCTAGAATTATAGGTAAGTGTATGATGGGATCAACATCGAATGCTTTAGATAAAGGTGGTACTAATTTTAAAAAATTATATACAAGCTCAGATGTTACTAAGCGAAATAAAAACGGGCAAACAGCTTCTGGTTTATATTCATTGTTTATACCAATGGAATGGAATTACGAAGGGTTTATTGATGAATATGGACAACCAGTTTTTAATACACCTAAAAAAGAAGTTGTAGGACCTTTCGGAGAAGTAATAGATATAGGAGTTATAGAGCATTGGGAAAATGAAGCAGAAGGATTACGAGGCGACCAAGATGCTTTAAATGAATATTATAGACAATTTCCAAGAACAGAAGAACATGCTTTTAGAGACGAGGCTAAAAACAGCATATTTAATTTAGCTAAAATATACGAGCAAATAGATTACAACGAAGATTTAGGTAATTCCAATGTAATTACAACTGGAAGTTTTCAATGGGTAAACGGTATTAAAGACTCTAAAGTAATATTTGTGCCTAACCCTAGCGGTAGGTTTAAAGTTTCTTGGGTACCTGGTATTAATTTACAAAACAATCAAGTGTTAAGAAACGGTATCAAATACCCTGGTAATGAGCATATTGGAGCGTTTGGGTGTGATAGTTATGATATATCTGGAACTGTAGATGGTAAAGGATCTAAAGGAGCTTTACACGGTTTAACAAAATTAAGTATGGAAGATGCTCCTGCTAATACATTTTTTTTAGAATATGTAGCTAGACCTCAAACAGCAGACATATTTTTTGAAGACGTGTTAATGGCATGTGTATTTTACGGTATGCCTATACTAGCTGAAAATAATAAACCAAGACTTTTGTATTATTTTAAAAGAAGAGGATATAGAGGTTATTCAATGAATAGACCTGATAAGATTTGGAACAAATTATCACCAGCCGAAAAAGAAATAGGAGGAATACCAAACTCAAGTGAAGATATAAAACAAGCTCACGCGGCCGCTATAGAAAGTTATATAAATAGCTACGTAGGATTATTAGAGGATAACACTTATGGTACAATGTACTTTAACCAGACTTTAAATGATTGGGCAGGCTTTGATATTAACAATAGAACAAAGTTTGATGCCGCCATAAGTTCGGGATTAGCAATAATGGCATGCAATAGACATAAGTACCATCCAAAAGCGGATGTACAAAAAAATAAAGTAAACTTAAAAATATCAAAATATACTAATTCAGGTATGTTTTCAAAAATAATAGAAAATTAAAAGTATGGCTAAATCTGTTATAACAAATTATTTTCCAAGCCAAATAGCTAGTGATAGGGAAAAAATGTCAATAGACTACGGTACTTCTGTAGGTAGAGCTATTGAGAACGAGTGGTTTAGTAGCGATAACGGTTATGGTAGATTTAAAAGTAACCAAAACACTTTTCACAACTTAAGATTATATGCTAGAGGCGAGCAGAGTGTTCAAAAATATAAAGACGAATTATCAATAAACGGAGACTTATCTTACCTTAATTTAGATTGGAAACCGGTACCTATTATTCCAAAGTTTGTAGATATTGTTGTTAACGGTATATCTGAAAGACTTTTTGATATTAAAGCGTATTCGCAAGATCCATATGGTGTTGAGAAAAGAACAAAATATATGGAGTCTCTAATAAGAGATATGCAAACAAAAGAATTAAATGAGTTTGCAATACAAGAATTCGGTGTTAATTTATTTGAAAACGATCCAACAACTTTACCAAAAAATAAAGAAGAGTTAGATTTGCACATGCAACTTAGCTATAAGCAACAAGTTGAGCTAGCTGAAGAGCAAGCTTTAAATGTTCTTTTAGAAGGTAATAATTATAGTCTTATTAGAAGAAGATGTAATTACGATTTAACTACCATTGGTATTGGTGCTGTAAAAAATACATTTACAAAAGCAGAAGGTGCAAAAATAGAATATGTAGATCCGGTAGATTTAGTTTGGTCTTATACAGATTCACCTTATTTTGATGATATATATTATGTAGGTGAGGTAAAACAAGTGCACTTAAACGAATTAAAAAAAGAATTTCCTTGGTTAACAAATGATGACCTTGAAGAAATATCTTCTCAATCTTACCAAAGTAATGGTTTTTATGATAGATCTATTACTAATTATGATGAAACAGATTCCAATACTGTCCAGGTATTGTACTTTAATTATAAGACTTTTACAAATGAAGTATACAAAGTTAAAGAGACATCAACCGGAGCAGCTAAAATAATACCAAAAGACGATGAATTTAATCCGCCTGCAGAACTATACGAGGAATACGGCATAGAAAAAGTGTCGCAGTCTTTAGAAGTTTTATACGAAGGGGTTAAAATATTAGGTGGTAGAATGCTTAAGTGGGAATTGGCTAAAAATATGATACGCCCAAAAAGCGATTATACTAAAGTTAAAATGAACTACAGTATTGTAGCTCCTAGAATGTATAAAGGAAGAATAGAGTCTCTTGTTAGTCGTATAACTGGGTTTGCTGATATGATACAGTTAACACACTTAAAGCTTCAACAGGTTATGTCCAGAATGATTCCTGACGGTGTTTATCTTGATGCTGATGGTTTGTCTGAGGTTGATTTGGGTAATGGCACATCTTATAATCCTCAGGAAGCTTTGAATATGTATTTTCAAACAGGTTCCGTTATAGGTAGATCATTTACACAAGATGGAGATATAAATCCAGGTAAAATACCTATTCAAGAAATATCAACTGGAAATGGTGGCGGAAAAATACAAAGCTTAATATCAAATTACAACTATTATCTACAAATGATAAGGGATGTAACCGGATTGAACGAAGCAAGAGATGGTAGTACACCAGACTCAAGAGCATTAGTAGGGGTACAAAAATTAGCTGCTGCTAATTCAAACACTGCAACTAGACACATATTAGATAGTAGCTTGTTTTTAACATCGGATTTATGTCAAGGATTGTCATTAAGAATATCTGATATATTAGAATACTCACCAACAAGAGAGGCTTTTATACATAAAATAGGCAACCAGAATGTAGCTGTTCTTGAAGAAATGAGTCAGTTATATTTATATGATTTTGGTATATTTATTGAACTACAACCTGATGAAGAACAAAGAGCTGTTTTAGAAGGCAATATACAAGCTGCTGTTCAAAGCGGATCAATTGATTTATCTGACGCTATTGATTTAAGAGAGATTAAAAATATTAAGTTAGCAAATCAACTTTTAAAACTTAGAAGAAAAGAGAAGCAGCTTAATGATCAAAAAATGCAGCAAGAGAATATACAAGCTCAGGCTCAAGCTAATGCACAAGCCCAGCAAGTAGCTGCTCAAGCAGAAATACAAAAGCAAGAAGCAATCACGCAACAAAAGATTACATTAGAGCAAACAAAAGCTCAAATAGATCAACAAAAATTAATGCAAGAAGCAGCTTTAAAGAAAGATCTTATGCAGTTTGAATTTGAAATAAATATGAAGCTGCAAGATTTAATTGCTAATGGTAAAAAATCAGAATTACAGGAAAAAGAGGATAGAAAAGACAAAAGAACAGAATTACAAGCAACCCAACAAAGTGAATTAATTGAGCAAAGAAAGAATAACCTTCCGCCAAAGAAATTTGAGTCATCAGGAAATGACATAATGAACGGAATGTTTAATTTAGGTTCTTTTGATCCTAAGTAATAATAATAGTAACAATTATATAATATTTTATTATGGCAGAAATAACAGAGGAAGTTTCAGCAAAAGAAGTAAATCTTCAAGAACAAACACCAACTGAAAATAAAGCAATGTCTTACGACGATGGCATTATTAAAGTCAATTTAAATGAGTTAAATAAACCTATAGATGCCGTTCCAGAGCAAAAAACAGATGCAGGCAATGTTGTTATCGAGCAACCCAAAGACGGTACAGGTAGCGAAAGCTTGGTTGAAGAAATACAAAGCTCCATCCAAAATGATGAGCAACCCATTCAAAAAGAAGAAGAGTCTTTAGTTGAGGAAATAACAAATGAGCATATCCAGCAAAAGGTAGAAGATCTTAATGACCAACTTGATCAAGCTATTGATAATAACCAAGACTCCGGTGTAGCGTTACCGGAAAATATTCAAAAAGTTGTTGACTTTATGAATGAGACCGGTGGTAGTCTTGAAGATTATGTAAAATTAAATACAGATTACACTTCTTTAAATGAAGATCAATTATTAAGAGAGTATTACGAAACTACTAAGCCTCACTTAAATAAAGAAGAGATTGAATTTTTAATGGAGGATAATTTTTCTTATGATGAAGAGCTTGATGAAGATAGAGATATACGTAGAAAAAAATTAGCCAAAAAAGAAGAGCTAACTAAAGCAAAAGATTATTTAAATAATCTAAAAACAAAGTATTACGACGAAATAAAAGCTGGGTCTAAATTAAACCCAGAACAAAGAAAAGCGATTGAATTTTTTAATCGTTATACAAAAGAAAGCGAGGAAGCAACTAAAATAGCTGAACAACAGGTTTCTACATTTAAAAACAAAACAGAACAACTTTTTTCTAATGACTTCAAAGGTTTTGATTTCAATATTGGTGAAAAGCAATTTCGTTTTAAAGTAAACAATGTAGATCAAGTAAAAGACACCCAAGTCGACATTAATAATTTTGTCAAGAAGTTCTTGAATGAAAAAAATGAAATAGCGGATGCTGCGGGTTATCATAAGTCTTTGTTCACTGCTATGAATGCGGACAAAATTGCAAGTCATTTTTACGAACAAGGTAAGGCTGATGCTATTAAAGAAAGTGTAGCTAGAGCTAAGAACATTGATATGGCTCCAAGAGGAACCCACGAAAATGTACAGCCTGTTGGCGGGTGGACAGTTAAAGCAATTAATCCTGGAGTTACTTCTAAGTTTGGAATTAAAAATAGAAAATAAAAAACTTAAAAATTAAAAATTATGGCAGGTTCATTTACAGGAAGTGCAGGGGCATTAGCTCATTTAACTCCACGTCCAACACAAACATTATTTAATGATAACTATTTATCATTATCTCAATTAGATTTTACACAACAATTTTTACCGGAAGTATACGAAAAAGAAGTAGAGCGTTATGGAAACAGAACAATCTCTGGATTTTTACGTATGGTTGGTGCTGAAATGCCAATGGCTTCAGATCAAGTAGTATGGTCAGAGCAAGGAAGATTACACATTGCTTACGATGATGTAACCGTAGTTTCTGCTACTTCTATTACTATTCCAGCTCAAAACGGGGCTTCTAAAAACCTTATTGGTCCTGGAGCTACTATCGTTATCGCTGATTCAACTGGATTGACTGTAGAGAAAGCATACGTTAGTGCAGTGTCTGTTGTCGCTGGTGTTGCAACTTTAACAATCGCTGGTTACGCAGGAGCTATCACTGTTACTGGAACTGGAAACGTTAAAGTATTCGTATACGGTTCTGAGTATGCTAAAGGTACTTCTAATGCAGGTACTTCAGTAGACGCTGCTTTCGAACAATTCAGCAACAAGCCAATTATCTTAAGAGATAAATACAATGTGAACGGTTCTGATACTGCTCAAATTGGATGGGTTGAAGTTACAACTGAAGCAGGAACTTCTGGTTACTTATGGTATTTAAAATCAGAGCACGAAGCAAGAATTCGTTTCGAAGATCAATTAGAAATGACTATGATCGAAGCTGAAAAAGCTGCTTCTCCAATTACTCCAGCTGCTGGATTAGGTGGTGGATCTGAAATCACTGGTACTGATGGATTATTTGCTGCTTTGGAAAACAGAGGGCTAGTATATTCTGACGCTGATTTTGGCGGTACTGATGGATTAGCTGACTTTGATTTAATCTTACAAGAGTTAGACAAACAAGGAGCAATTGAGGAAAACATGATGTTCTTAGATAGAGCTTCTGCTTTAGGTATTGACAATATGTTAGCTGCTCAAAATTCTTATGGTGCAGGAGGTACTTCTTATGGAGTATTCAACAACTCTGAGGATATGGCATTGAACTTAGGTTTCTCTGGATTCAGAAGAGGTTCTTATGACTTCTACAAAACTGACTGGAAATACTTAAATGACGCTACTACTCGTGGATTAGTAGGTGATGTTGAAGGAGTTATTGTACCAGCAGGAACTTCTACAGTTTATGATCAACAATTAGGTAAAAACATTTCAAGACCATTCTTACACGTGCGTTATAGAGCTTCTGAAGCTGACGACAGAAAAATGAAATCTTGGATTACTGGATCTGTTGGCGGTAACTACACAAGCGACGAAGATGCAATGAACGTTCACTTCTTATCAGAAAGATGTTTATGTGTACAAGGAGCTAACAACTTCGTATTGTTGAAAAAGATTTCAGCATAATAAAGTAATGTAATTCTTACCCTCGTTGTATCTACGGGGGTAATTATTACTCTTATTATATTTATAACTTTTTAATTTTATTATATTATGGCTAAACAAGCTACAGCAAAAGCACCTGAGGCTGTGCCTCAAGAACCTATTAGTGAAAAATTTGCACCAGTTAAAAAACAACCATCAGTGCCAAAATGGGAATATAAAGAAAGAACTTATTATTTAAGTACAGGCAAATCGCCATTAGTCTTTACATTAACAGCAAAACATAGTGGTAGAAAACCTTTATTATGGTTTGATGAAGAATCTGGTTACCAAAGAGAATTAAGATACGCTACTAACCAAGCAAGTCCATTTGTAGACGAACAAAAAGGGCAGGCTACTTTAGGGCGAATCGTATTTAGAAACGGTGTTTTAACCGTAAAAAAAGAAGATGTTGCATTACAAAAATTATTGTCTTTGTATCATCCATTAAAAAATAAAGCTTATGAGGAGCTCGATAAACAAGCGAATTCAATTAACGAACTTGATTGGATTGAATTTGAATTAGAAGCCCTTACAATGGCTAAAAACATTGATATAGAGCACGCAGAAGCTATATTAAGATCTGAGTTTGGCGAAAAAGTTACAACTTTATCCACAAGCGAGTTAAAAAGAGACTTAATGATTTTTGCTAAGAGAAATCCAGCTCTATTTATTGAATTAGCTAATGACGAATCTATTCAATTAAGAAACGTTGGAGCCAAAGCTGTAGAAGCTGGTATTTTAAAACTATCCGCTGATCAGAGAACATTTACATACGGAGAGTCGAATAGAAAATTAATGACTGTTCCTTTTGATGAACATCCTTATTCAGCGTTAGCTGCTTATTTTAAGACTGACGATGGAATGGAGGTTTACAAAGCGATATTAAAGAAACTTAAATAAGGTATGCGTTTTATAGCGGTTAGGCCGCTTTTAATGTGGCCTACTAGCTATAAATTAAAAACACAAAAAAATGGCGATTAACATAGACCAAGTCTACAAAAGCGTTCTAATTGTTTTAGAACAAGAAAAAAGAGGGGTATTAACACCTAATGAGTTTAACAAAATAGCTTCCCAAGCGCAGCAAGAGATTTTTACTCAGTATTTTGATGAGCTAAACCAATTATTGAGAATGCCACAAACCTCTTTAGCGTATGCGGACAGGATGGCTTTGCTAGATGAGAAAATATCTTTATTTAAAAGAACAAGCGTTTTACCTGTAATTGCCGGCGCTGCAGAATTGCCTTCTCAAGTTCAAGAGCTCGGGTCTGTTGTTTACAATAATAGAGAGGTTCAGAGAATTCAAAGGCACGAATTGTACACAACAAATCAATCACCTTTAACTGCGCCTACAGCGTATTACCCAGTGTATATATACGAAAATAAACAAATTACTTTGTACCCTGCTAATTTAATTGGAGATGTTGAAGTGAATTACTTAAAATATCCTGAAAATCCTAAATGGGGCTTTACAATAGATCCAAATCTAGGTAATTATATATATAATAGCATTAGTTCTCAAGATTTTGAAATACATCAATCAGACCAACCATTATTAGTTAATAAAATATTAGGGTACGCGGGTGTAATGACAAAAGACCAACTTGCATTATCTATAGCAACACAAAAAGAACAACAAATCAATACCGACGGGCAAAAATAATAAAAGAAAATGGCAGATACAAGTATAACAAACGCTTTTATATCTTTAAACGATATAATCAACAACTTTATAATCTCTTTCACCGGACCTGGTAAATTAATACCCGACTCAAAAAGAACAGAGGTTGTATTTCACGCTAGAAGATCCTTACAAGAGTTCTCTTACGAAACATTAAAAGGTCAGTTTTTAGTAGAGCTAGCTACGACACCTGCTACTTATGACTTACCTAAAGATTATGTAGCTATGGTATCAGTACAAGCAGATGATGTAATATTTTCAGAATCTGCTGCAAATACACCTGCGGAAAATAATTATTTTATTGACTACCCTAATTTGCAGGTTATATTAAGTGGCGATAATTTTAATGACCCAAATTTTAAAATAAAATATTTATCAAATGCTTTAACAACGGATGAATCCGCAGCTATTCCAAAGCTAGCCGAGGAAGCATTATATTCTTGTATTGTTTATGCAATACTTGCAAATAGAGAAAACACAAACCCAGGTTTGTTACAAAGATTATTAATAGAAAAGACAGATAAATTAGAAAAAGCAAAATCAAGACTAGTTTTTACTAATTTTTCTTCTTAATAAAAAATAAAGCGGTATATGAGCGTAAGTATAGATACAGTTTACCAAAGAGTATTAAGCATACTTAATAAAGAACAAAGAGGATATGTAACGCCGCAAGAGTTTAATCTGTTTGCTAATCAAGCGCAAATGGATATATTTGAACAATATTTTTACGATTTAAGTCAATTTAATAGATTGCCTACTGATGGTAATGTTAATGCTGATATTCCCGCTTTAATTGAAGAAAAAATTTCTTTATTTGAGAAAACAGGCACAGCGGCTTTTAATGGTACTTACCATCAATTGCCATCAGATCTTTATCGTTTAAATAACGTTTTTATGCGCTCCTACATCAGCCAGGATATTTATGATATAACCGAGGTTGAATTAGTAAGCCCTCAATATTTTTTACAACTTAATAAATCGGATCTCACTGCTCCTTCTTCAAAATGGCCAATATACATACAAAGCGGTAAAAAAATTGAAATATTTCCACAATCTATATCGCAAAGCGCTAGCCTTTATTATATTAAAAAACCAGCAAAGGTAGAATGGAAATACCAAATAGTATTTGGAGAAGCTCTGTACGATTCTACATATTCTGTAGATTTTGAATTACACGAGTCTGAGGAAACGGAATTAGTTATTAAAATACTAGAGCTAGCTGGGGTGTTGGTAAAAGACTTATCAGTATATCAAATAGCTAACGGTGAAGAACAAGAAGCTATTCAACAAGAAAAAGCATAATATATGGGTTTAATAAATCAAACAGATGAACAGTACTACTTAGGATCTGATGGCGCTTGGAATAGTTTTGATGAAAACTACGGAAGCTACCAGTTCATTAGCGTGAATGATATTGTAAATAATTTTATAATAGCTTATGTTGGTGAACAAAAAATTATAAGCGCAATAAAAAGAACCGATATAGTATTTCACGCAAAGCGCGGTATTCAAGAGTTTAGCTTTGACTTATTGCCATCTATAAAATCTCAAGAAATTGAAATCGGACCAAATTTAAACTTTATATTACCTAAAGACTACGTTAACTATGTTAAGCTAACCTGGGCTGATCAAAGCGGTATAGAAAGGATTATATATCCAACAAGCAAGACTAGTAATCCATTACCAATACTTCAGGACAATAATATGGAGTATTTATTTGACGAGCAAGACAGAGAGATACTAACCGCTGATGAATCTGAAACTAGAAAAAAATTTCAATCATCGGGAGGGCATAACAAAGATTATATAGAAAATATAAATAATGAGGACTTGCTTAATGGGGCATCGTTTGGGAGAAGGTATGGATTGAACCCGGAACATTCACAGATTAACGGTGTATTTTATATAGATCCTTTGCAGGGTATTATATATTTTGACTCCTCTATGGTTAATAGAATCGTTACATTAAAATATATTTCAGACGGTTTAGGTACCGACGAAGAAATGGTTGTGCATAAATTTGCAGAAGAAGCTTTATATAAATATATCGCTTATTCTATTTTAGCAACAAGATCCGATACTCCGGAGTACCTTGTATCTAGGTACAAAAAAGAAGCGACCGCGGCTAGGCGAAATGCTAAAATACGTTTATCTAAAATCAAAATAGAGGAAATTACACAAATAATGCGTAATAAATCCAAAATTATAAAACACTAGAGTATGCCGGAATTGATCCATACGTTTACGTCAGGTAAAATGAATAAAGACCTTGACGAACGTTTAGTACCAAATGGCGAATACAGAGACGCTGTAAATTTAGAAATCTCTACCTCTAACGGTAGCAATGTTGGTGCTTTACAAAACATAGCAGGTAATGCTTCAAAATTTTACAGAAGCTTAAACCCTAGTACAAATACATATACATCTTGGACAAGCGGGTATATCAATTCATTAATAAACCCTATTAAAATAGGTGAAATAAAAGACGATGTTAATGAAAAAATATACTGGTTTATAGCTAGCCAAGGAATTAGTGCTATTGCTGAGTATGATCAAAAAAATGAAATTGTATCTCCTATATTAGTTGATAAAAATAATATATTAAATTTTAGTACTAATTATTTAATAACAGGTATAAATATTATAGAAGGATTACTATTTTGGACAGATGACCAAACAGAGCCTAAAGTAATAAATATTAATGATTTTAAAAATGCTAATAAAAATAGCAATTTTTTAACGCACAGTATATTTTACGGAGCTGATGCTGATTTAGCAAGAGACTTTATAGAATCAGATATAACCGTAATAAAGCAAAATCCTACAGAACCTTTAACCTTAGAGTTATCTAAAACTAGAGCTGTAGACGCTAATGGTAACCCTGCTGTTGTAGAAGGCACCACTAGTAAAAATTTTGTTATAGTAGATCCTAATGATCCGTTAGAAAAAATAGCTGCTCCAATCGGAACGCAGTTTACAATAGATTGGATACCAAGCCCTTATCCTTTTTACTCTGTTGGTGATGTTTTATCATTCAAAGGTGCTGCTGAAATATCAGGCTCTTCTGTTCCTGAAGAATATGTGGTAAGAGCTAAAGTTTTAAGTGTACCTTCTGGTCCAACTCAAAAATTTGTTGATATTTCTGTATTATCAGTACCTGAAACAATACAAGATACTGCAATTACTTGGGCTGTTACACTAGAGGAAGATCCATTTTTTGAATTTAAATTTCCAAGATTTGCATATAGATACAAATATAAGGATGGATATTATTCAGCATTTTCAACTTTTTCTGAAGTAGCTTTTTTACCAGGCGACTTTGATTATGAGCCTAAAAAAGGTTATAATTTGGGTATGGTTAATCAAATGAAACAATGCGTTATTAAGGGTTTTGCTGGATCATCCACGCCTATTGACGTTGTTGAAATTGATTTATTATATAAAGAGGCAAATAATCAAACAATATATGTTGTTGATACATTTAAAAGAAATAGTAGTATATGGAATGCAAATGAATTCAACATTAAATCTGAAATAATTTCTTCTGTACTACCTTCTAATCAAATACTAAGGGTATATGATAATGTGCCTCGTAAAGCTAAAGCTCAGGAAATTACCGCAAACAGATTGATTTATGCGAATTATTTACAAAATTTTAATTTAGTAGATAATCTAGGTAAGTCAGTTGTTCCTGCTTTAGATGTATCTATTGCTCACAATAATAATTGGGATTGTATTTACGACGAAGAGGGTAATTGCACAGGGCATCAATTCAGTACCAATGGCGAATCACTTCAGAATATACCTTACAATTCTGTAAAAACTCAAAGAACCTACCAACTAGGAGTGGTGTTCCAGGATAAATACGGTCGTCAAACACCTGTTTTTACTTCTGAATCAGCTGCAACTACATTACAAAAAAATAATTCTATAAATTACAATAGTATAACTGTTCAAGCTAAAGGCAATAAACCAAAAGAATTTACAAACTTTAGGTATTACGTAAAGGAAACATCGAATGAATATTACAATTTAGCGATGGATAGATGGTACGAAGCTGCTGATGGCAACATATGGATAAGCTTTTCTTCATCTGATAGAAACAAAGTTGACGAACAAACATTTTTAGAATTAAAAAAGCGTCACGACTCTAGTGATGCTGTATTGGAAGCTGCTAAATATAAAATAGTAGCTATATCAAATGAAGCTCCTACATTTTTAAAAGAAACCGTATCTGTTATTGGGCAAGTTTCTGGAGCTATAGATCCTACTAGTGCCCCGGAGTTTGGATTTCAATTGTTTAGGGTTAGAAAAGATACTGTAGATAACAGTCCGGCAAAAGCTATCTTAGATCCGTCTTCTATATCAAAAACTAGATTAATAAGGTTTTTTAATAGCCAGACTAGATCAAATTATTATAAAATATCAGGAAATGAAGCAGTTACCATAGAGGGAGTGGGTTGGTACCAGATTAGCATTGAAAATAGTTTTGGGGACGATGTAAAATGGATGTTCGATGACTCTGATGCTCTTATCCCCGGCATTTCAACGGAATTTTCTTTGAAAGAATTTGAAAACAAACCAGAATTTGAAGGTAGATTTTTTGTAAAATTATTCAAAGATGCTACCTTACAGGAATATTTATTGAATAGTGCAAACTCTTCAAATTATGCTGTTGCTCAAGGTTTTGGTTTGGGGTGGACTGACGTTTATCTTAACCGAGGCGATATATTAAGCTCCAATTGGGAACAAGGTTTTTTTATAGATAATGGAGATGTTGCAGGCGCTCCTCCTGGTAGACAAAAGAGAGGAGGAGGGTTCACGATTGGAGGACAGGACTTAACAATAGGCTTTGCGGGTATATGGCCTGAAGGAGCTGATTTTGGAGTTGGAAAAACAGTGTATACACAATACAGGCAAGCAGTTAGTATATTAGAAAGTATAGGAGGATTATTTAGATTTAAAGAAGATCCAGACGGTGTAGTATATAAAATAAAATCAGTAGAGCCAGTAGAACGCTTTAGAAATTATCAACAACAGAAACAGAGACCAAGATTTAACGATGGCTCTAACAAAAGAAAAAGATGGTATTTAAAGGTACAGCCTGTAGACCCCGCTAATGGAACCGGTTTATTTCAAGGCCCGTCTGGGTGGTCATTCCCCGCTCCAACCGGAACATATAGAGGTTGGAATCAACCTGGTTCTCCTCAAATACAGTTTTTGACAACTATAACTGATGGTACTACTTTTACATCTACAAATCCAGCTATATTCGAAACAGAGCCAAAGGAGTCTGCTGAATTAGAAATATATCATTCTGCTTCAAAAATATATCCAATTTCAGAATATGGGAATGCTCATAAGCTTAATTGGTTTAATTGCTATTCATTTGGTAACGGTGTTGAGTCCGATAGAATACGAGATGATTTCAATGCAATAACTATTGACAACGGGCCAATAGTATCAGCGGTACTAAAAGAACCTTACAATGAAGAGCGTAGGCTTACTGGTTTAATATTTTCACAGATATTTAATTCAACATCAGGTGTCAACGACTTAAATCAATTCATTCAAGCTGAGTCTATAACAAAAGATTTAAATCCTATATATAGCTCTATACAAAAACTTCACTCTAGAGATACCAATTTAGTAACTTTGTGCGAAGACAAATGTTTACGTATACTAGCTAATAAGGACGCTTTGTTCAACGCAGATGGAAATACAAACGTTACTTCTAACAATGCTGTCCTAGGCCAGGCAATTCCTTATGTTGGTGAATTTGGTATTAGTAAAAATCCGGAAAGTTTTGCTTCTTACGGTTATAGAGTATATTTTACTGACAAAAGCAGAGGTGTCGTAATTAGATTATCAAATGATGGAATTGAAGATATATCAAGGTATGGTATGACTACTTTCTTTGCTGACAATTTAAAGAAATCAAGTGTTACATGGGGATCATTCGACGACGACAAAAGCGCCTATAATATTTCTTTAGACAACTTAGATACTAAATGGAGCAGCAGGTTGGATGATGGTATTATAGAGAATGGAGTTACCACAGTATTTAACCCTACATCAACCGTAGTTAGTTTTAAAGAGGATATTAACGGATGGGAAAGCAGAAAGACTTTTAGCAACGAAGGTGGTATAACGCTGAACGACAGATATTATACATTCAAAAATGGTATCATTTGGGAACATAGGCAAGAAGGGGTTGTTCAGAATAATTTTTATGGCACTCAATATGATAGCGCGGTTACATTGTTATTAAACGAAGAACCTACTATTGTAAAGAAATATAAAACTTTAAACTACACAGGTAGTGACTCAAGAAAATATGTGTATAGCAATGCGCAATATAGTGACCTAAGCTTAGCTGAGGTAAACGCTTTACAACTACAAAATGTAACAACTGAAAATTTAGATAGTAACGGTTGGTATACAAACTATATACAAACAGACTTGCAAAGCGGTTATGTAAAGCAATTTTTAAACAAGGAGAATAAATGGTTCCAGTATATAAAAGGGGACGCTACCTACTTCAATAGCAATACGGATAATAACATTGACTCGAAAGAATTTTCCGTGCAAGGGATAGGGAGGCCTTATTTTATAGCAGCGCAGGATGTATCTGATTTCAATGTTAAAGTCTTTGCAAGCACCGAGTGTAGTATATTAAACTTTAATGTTAGAGTATATGGTGACCCGCAATGCAACCAATAAAAATAATAACAAACTAATATATATTTAAAAATATAATTATGGCAACCCAATACGAGAATTTTTCTGTTTCAGAGGTGAACTTTATCCAAGCTGAAGGTAGCGATTTAAATGACTCAGGATCACACAGTATAGTAATCACTCCAAGCTCTGGTTTCACTGTTGCAGCTTCTGATTTTAGTTTAACTAGTCCTATACCTACTGGTATTACTAATTATTCTTTTGTTCAATCTGGCAGTAACGTGGTTTTAAATTTTGAATTTGCGGATAATACTATAATGCCAGGAAACAACATTGAGTTTCCTTTATGCATTCAAGGTAATGCTTCTGGTCAATTATATATAATAGATGGTAATTTTACAATTAATACCCAAAATGCAATACCAACCAGTGAATCGGGACAATATTCCGTATCAGGTACTTTTGCAAGCACTACAAATGTTTTAACAAAGACTGTTACCGCTAATGGAGGGTTTTACTTTTTTGAGGAACCTCAAATATCATTAGCTATAGGCAATCCTAATAATTACACAATATCATCAAATAAAGTATACGATATAAACGCTAATTTAACATCTGTTACATTCAATGTATCTTACACTTTCCCAAATCAAAATATAAGCGGAGACTCAATAGTTATTCAGGCTGAGGCTATACCTATTGTTATACCTACGCAATATATAAATGCTTTTACATTGAACGGAACAAGTGGCGATGATTATGTTGCTAATGTTAATGGCGAAACATTAGTTTTAAACCTGTTTGGTGACGTTGGAGCTATATATTCAGTAGAATTAGTTGATGTCTCTTTAAACACAACGGTTTATGCTTCTAATGTAGCAATAAGCGGTAGTGGTACAGCGCAAATAGCGAACATATTAATACCAAATTACTCAGAAAATAAACATCCATACGAATTAAAAATAACAGGTGATATAAATCCTACTATTACAAATGACGGCGCTGGTGTAACAATAAGTATATCTCAGCAAGAACCTGTGTCAATTACAATTACTGCTACTAGTTCAGACCCTAATCTACTTATAGATGGAGTCCCTGATACATTAATTCTATCACCAAACACTTCTTACGATCCTGGGTTTTTACCAAGATTAAACTTTAGCTTTAATGCAGCTTCAGCGGTTGGTTATATTATTGAAGAAACAGTTATTTTAACAGCAAACTCGTTCAGTCCTGTAATACCTGATCTTTCAGCTGCTGGTTATACTTATTCAATAAGTAATTTAACGTCATCTTTAAATAGTAAAAATAACGTATTTACAGTATCTGGTACCATAGAAGTTTCTTCTACCGGTGGACAGCTTATTATACATACTTTAGATTTAGACACAGTGATAGATGTAACACCTGGTTCAACTCAGTGGGATAGTGTTATTTTCTTATCTGAATGTTATTCTGCTTCCGGTATTGGTAGAACTATTACACCTATAAATATAGGAGATGTTACTGTTGGCACTAATCTAATGTGGAATAACGGCGGCAATTTAGAAACTTTACCTCAAGGTATTTACAGAATGTCAAATAGCTTAGTTAATAACCAAACATATAATGTTATAGAGATTTCATCTTCTGCATATTACATTGTAGTCAACTTTGGTGGAACTATAACTGATATTATTCAAGAATGCAATAACCCAACATAATGGATCAAATAACATTAAAATTTTCATATCCTATTAATACATCCGTTCAAGTAGGAGATATAACTTACTTTACTAATGCAACTAATGCATATAAAAGTAATGATATAAAAAAGATAGGTAAGATATTAGCAATAGACCAAGCTACTAATACGTTGGAATGTGAAATTTCGCCTTCACAAGAAAGACCTGGCGCATCAAGCTTTATATTGTTTTCAAAAGATAATACCCAAAATACAGGATCTGTACTAGGGTATTATGCTAGATTACAGTTTAGAAATGATTCTACTGAGTATGCGGAAATATTTTCAATTGGTTCTGAAGTGTTTGACAGTAGCAAATAATACGTAATAATAAATTATAAAAACTTAATAAAATGATTGGACAAATAGTTGGCGGACTAACCGGTATTGCTGGCGGCATTATAGGTAGTGGTGCAAGAAAAAGAGAACAAAGAAGAGCGCAGCAAGACTTTAATGCAAGAAAAGACCAATATGAAAACTTAGACACTTCTAACGTGTACCAAGATATGGAGAATACTATGGAGGATCTAACGGTTAATCAGCAAGCTGCAAATTTTCAGGCTCAGCAACAACAACAAGGTTTAGCAAATACTATGGCTAGTATGGGTGGTGCTGCAGGAGGATCTGGAATTGCCGCTTTAGCTCAAGCTATGGCTAATCAACAATCACAAAACTTACAAAGTGCATCTGCTGACATTGGTAGACAAGAGTCACAAAACCAAATGGCTACCGCTCAAGAAGCTGGTAGATTACAATTGTACGAAGCAAAAGGTGAATTAATATCTAGAGACGCTGAACAAGAAAAAACAGAAACGTTATTAGGTATGGCACAGCAAGATTTAACCGCAGCTAATAAAGCAAGACAAGAAGCAACTAACTCGATTATGGGAGGCGTAGGAGGTTTAGCTACTGCTGCTGCTCAGTTTATACCAACCAAGAACCCTTTCATGAAAAAGTTGTTTGGTCAATAATAACATTATAATATGAACGTAAATTTAGTAAAAGGCCAGGCTGCATTAGCCGAAAGCAGAAATAACAACTGGAGCGAAGCTTTACAGAAAGGTATAATGGAAGGTACTCAAGCAGGTGCTTTAGTTGCCGCTCAAGAGGCTTCTGAAAAAAGCGCTATTAGCAATAAAGTAGCATCTTATATAAATTCATTAAATGAACCAGACTTAACCAATTTAACTCCGGAGCAAAATAGCGCTGTTACAAATTTTCTAGTAGAGCAAAGAAACCAATACGCAAATATTGCTAAAGAAATATCTAAAATAGATGCGGCAGATAATCCAACCGAATACGCTTCTCTTAGGGACAAAATGAATGGCATTCGTAATTCGTTTTCAAATTTAGCAAATCAAGTAAATGCCTATAAGCAAGATAAATTGTCTTATTTAAAAGACTTTGATGACAAAAGATTATCTAACGGTAATTCTATAGGCTCGTTATCTAAAGCTGCAAAAATATACACTAATGAAGGAGCTATGGGTGTAGGTCCAGGAGGGCAACTATCTTTTTTTGACGAAGACGCAGGAGAGTATAAGGGTTATATGGAAATTAACAAACCATTTTTAAAAGACTTTAAATCTGCTGACTCTATTTTAAAACTAAACGAAAGCATATACAATAGCGGCCAACCTTTGTTAGGGGCTAGAAAAACCATGGTTAAATCAAAATTAAAAAACTTAATTAGCTCAGGAGGTAGAGATACCTTAGTTTCTTTAGCTGCTGATGATTTTTTAGTTGATGGTGGTTTAAACATACAGGATAAAAAGTTATTTGAACCCGGTAACGAAGACTTGCTTGAAGAAGAAGTGTTGTCAAAATATATGGATTTCTTATCTGAAACAGCAGCACAAGGATCTTTAGATAAAAAACCTTCAGGTAAAGGAGGAGGGCAAGGAAGCGGTCAGGGTGGCTTAAAAGGAGCAATTGGTGACGAAATCAAATTTGCTCAAAATTCAGTGTTACCATCTGCTTTTGACTTTGCAAATTTAGCTACCATAAATGCTGCCCCAGAACAAACAGAGGCAAAGACTAGAGCCATTGTAAATCAAATAAATAGCGTTGATCCAAAAGCAAAATCAAAGCCATACGTATCAAGAGGAGAGCTATTTAATATGTTCTACGATGCCAACAAGGATGAGTTTGATAATATAGACCAAGCTAAAAAATCTTTCAAAAAAGAATTTGGTAATACACAAATATTTAGATATAACCCTAGTCAACCAGGGCAATCTGTTCCTTTAGAAGTTAATGTAAATAACCCAAGGGAATTGTATAATTTTTATATAAAAAATTCAGACTTAAGTTCAAAAGCTAAAAACTATTTTATAAGCAATTTAGATAGCTACATAGGATCAGGTAACGAAGAAAAACCACAAAAAGAAAAAAGTAAACAAGGAAGCGGCGCTTACGATAATCTATAATTAAATGGAAGAATTATATAATCAACTATATAACGACGGGAAATACACAAAAACATTCGAAGATTTCAATGTTCAATTTGGATCTCCTGAAAAATCAGAAAAGTTATACCAAGCTTTAAATCAATCAGGGGACTATACTAGGTCCTTTGATGAATTTAAAACACAGTTTAGTATACCAGCAAAGATACAAGACTCTGCGAGTGCGGATCCAACCGCGGAGTCAAGCCAAGAAGATACGGGATCCAAATCGGAAGAGCCTTTATCGGCGTGGCAATCTATTAAGAATACATTTAAAAAAGCAGGTGAACGTATCTACGATGTCGTTGAATTTTGGGGAGGTGAAGAAGGAGCTGGGTCTGGTTTAGATATAGCTACAAATTCATTTTACTCTTTATTATCAAGCCAAGAAGCTGTCGACGAATATGCAAAAAACAACCCTGGCTTTATGTCAGAAGGCTTAGGCTCGGAAGCTACTATAGAGGCTATAGAAAAATACAAAGCAGAACAAGATGAAAGTAATTTTGCTACTAAAGGGCTTGTGGCTAGCGCTAAAGATGGTGATGTAGGCGGCCTTATAGCTGGTGGTGTCGAAGCTTTAGTAAATGCTTTTTCTAGTGGCGTATATTTTTTAGGCACAGCCGGGGCAGGTGTTTTTTCTGAAGTAGCTGCTGAAAATTACATTACATATAATGAACAAAAAGCTGAAAACTTAGGCGTGTCCTTAGATGAACTTATTAGATCAGGTGAAGCAGATAATTTAGCTCCTGTTGGATTAGGTGCTGTTAGTGTTGGTCTAGAAAGATTTGGGTTTGGAAAAGTTTTAAAGGCTACTGCTGGCAAAAATATAATTAAAAACGCTAGCGCTAAACTTATATATAATAGAAAAGCTAGGAATGTTGCTAACATATTAGCCGCTGGAGGAACAGAGTTTACTACAGAAATACTACAGCATGCCACAGATAAAATAAATGAAGAATTCGGTAGAACCGCAGGAACAGAAGAGGATGCTAAATTTGTACAAGCCACTTTTGACGCTATATTTAGTGAAGAAGGACTAGAATCCGGACTGCAAGGCTTAATAGGTGGAAGCGGAATGGTTGGCATTGGAACGAGCTATAGAGCTATGAATACAATAAGAACCACTGTAGACGGCGATTTAATTGACAAAAATTTAGAAGATTTAAGCAAGCTAAGGGTAAAATTAAATAAAGCGACTGATAAAACAGAAAAAGCCGGTATACAGAAACTAGTAGATACAAAAATATCTGAAATAGCTGACTCCGTAAGAAAAGGTAAAGATATATACGATAACCTTTCAGAAGGGCAATTAAAAGAAATAGAAAATTTAACAGATTTAGCTGATGTAGCCGCTTCTCAAGTTATAGAGCTAGATAAAAAGCTTAGAGCAGGTGAAATTGATAAAGCGGGGTATGATTTAGCTTATCAAGGCTTTAAGTCTGAATATGATGGAGTGCGGCAACAGCTTATTGACATGAACCTAGAGCAAAATATAAAAACCGCAGAGGATATTTCTAAAGAAAAAGGTTTGGATTTAGATGTTATGACAACAGCTGGAGTTGAGGCTTTAATGAATAGTGATAAAGTAAGCGAACAAAATAGAAAAGATTATTTTGAAAATAAAGAAAAAGGCTTTGATGTATCTGCCTTCGCAATCGGTAACAAAATAGTTATAGATAAAGATATAGCTAAAAAGACAGGCTCAATTAACGCTGGGATGCATGAAGTTTTGCACCCTGTATTTAACAAGCTTATTGGGAATGCTGAGCAGCAAGGCAAAATGGTTCGTCAATTTAGAAGAGCTATGACATCATCACAAAGAAGATTTGTTGACGCTCAAATGAAAGAGAGGGGATATACAGGCAAAAAATACGATACGGAATATGTTAATGTGTTTTCTGATGCGCTTCGTAAAAAACAAATTAACTACGATAAAACAACATTTGAAAAAATAGGTGATGCTGTTACAGGTATTTTTAAACCCGCAGGTTACACTAATATAGGCTTTGAATCAGGCGAAGATGTATATAATTTTGTTAAAGAATTTGACCAAAGCGCAGAACAAGGCAAATTAACAACGAAAGCAGCTGAAGCTCTTAAAGGTGTTGATTTAAGTGATGCTGGGCTACGAGATGAATTGCAAACCTCTAAAACATTATCTCCAGAACAAACATCAGAAGTAACAAATGATATATTAGCTGTAAAACAATTAGCCGAGGAAGAGGCTGCTGTCGCTGCTAAATTTGGCAAAGAACCCATTAAAGGAGGTAAACAAGCTAGGCTAGAACAAAAAGTTGTATCAACATTGAAGCCTATCATAGACAAGGTAGTTACAAATAGAACTCAAGCTTTATATGATCCCATAGCACCTGACGCTAAGAAAGCTGTTTCTAGGCAAGAGTTTCAAGAATCCATGCGCTCCGACCTGGAGGTAATGGTATTGAATGAGTATAATGGGTCTCAAGACATTGAAAAGTTTTTGATCAATAGAGGCTATTTAAGAGCAAACAACTTAGCTAAAAGATTAGGTATAGAATCACAAGAGGATGGTGGCATAAAATCTGATGTAACTGCGGCAAAAGACGTTGCTTCAACAGAAGACGTACAAACTATAGATAGAAGCGGCGCTGTAGAACGCGGTCAGGCAACTTTTAGTCAATTAGATTTAGTTGATGATACATTAATATCAGATACAGAAAAAGAGATCTCTAGAGAGCTTAAAACGCGTTCTGCTAAAGGAACATTATCCGAGAAAGTACCTTTAAAACTTAATAATAAAATTTATGAAACTTCTTGGTTAGAAAATTTCGTGGATAAAACATTATTTAAAAAGGTTCTAAAAAAATGGGGGACTATTGGAGAATCAAATGGTAAAACAAAAATACCAGGAGCCTACATTGACTTCCTTAATGATCAAAAGAATTTTGACATTATAATGAAAGCTTTACCTGTGAAAACAATAAAGAAAAATTATTCTAAACTGTTTACATTAGAAAAGGTAGGTAGGGAGCTTACCGCAGAGGGTAATCCTATTTTTAAAGTTGCCCCAATTGATAAAAAAACTTTTTTACAATACTTTTTAGACGGTAAGAAAACTACAATACTTGAAAGACAAAAGCAATTAGCTAGAGAAATAATTACTCCGATAGCAAAAGAAACTTTAGCAAAATATACTACTCCTGAAAATTTATCTACATTAAAAGAAATGCAAGAGTTAGCTCCGGATGTTTCTGCTGATATTATTAATAAAATAAGCTTAGAGGAGGCTTTACGTAATTTAGAATCTCAAATAGATAGATACAAAGGGGAAGAAAAAAGTTTTGATATTATTCAGTTTAGCAAAAGCATAACGCCTGGATACAAAAAAAATATAGCATCAGCTTTAGAAACCATTGTAAATGAAGAATCTAATTCAAGCTTTAACCAAGCTGTTGCACAGGACATATTAAATAAATTAGATGATGTAAAAACGTTTAAAGATTTAGCTAACTTACTATGGAACGCTGGAGATAAAACCCTTGGGTTAGCAGCACTTAGGGAGTACAGGGTTGAATTACTTAAATTATTAAATAATAAATTAAATTCCCTCAACGCTGATATACCGAAATTAATAATTAGCGCTGTCTATCAAAGTCATAATAAAGTATTCAAAAAGCAACAAAAGGTCATTGGATATGCTTATGGTATGGCAAAATTCTCTAGTGATTTTAAAAACGCTAAAGGTGATGTAAAAAAAGCTATTATTGTTGAAAACTTCTTAAAATTTGTTAGTAGATCTATTCGTACGCTTAAAATAGATGGAATTACAACAAATAGAGCTATATATAATGATTTGCTTGTACCTATCATGGGAGATCCTACTAAGTATGGGTTTACGCTTACCGAAGAAAAAGTAGGTAATAGAATACAATCTTACATAAACAAAGACGGCAAAAGACTTTATGGATTAGCTGATATTACAATGATAAAATCTAATTTTGAAAACTCCAGAAGCACAATTAACAAAGAAGCTATAGAAGTTAGAAAATGGTTAATGAACGAAGCTAAAGAAGCTATTAAAAACAAAGATATAGATGCTTTTATAGGTTTTTTATCTTTATTATCCGCGGATCAAAGAGGGGTTATACGTAAAATGAGTAGCGCAGGGTTTAGTTTTGCAAATTTAATAGTCAAGGACACTGTATTAGAACACGAGACAGAAGCTTTAGATATATTTAATGCTTGGAAATCTTTTGCTCAAAGAAAACTAAGTGAAGCAAAATTAATAAAATTCTTAAAAGAATCTAAAGTAAATTTAGTTTCTAAAGAATTTGACGGAATATTAAAAGAAGCTAGGAAAAAAGTTTCAGGAGCAAAAAACATAGGCAAAGCTAGATACGAAAGTATTGCTCCAAAAACATACATTGCAAATCTTAAGAAAAAAGGACTTATACTACAGCCATCTAAGAGCCAAGGTACTGAAGTAATGCAAGCTTCTAAAACTCTTAATAAAGATTTTAACAATATAATAGAGAACGAAACTAAAATAAGCGGTAAATCTACTATATCAGAGGCAAAAAGCAGAATGCTTGGTAAAAATAAAGGAGGTTGGAGGTTCTTTGTGCCGCCATCAGCGGATGACTTTGCTGGATTAATGTATAGATTACTTGGCAAAGGTGATACTGGTAATAAGAACGCTAAATGGTTTAAAGATAATTTATTTGATCCTTATGGAAAAGGTATTAGAGATTTTGAATCTTACAAGCAGCAAACAGTACAGTCTTTTAGAAACTTAAAGAAAAGCATAAAGAACGTTCCAAAAAACCTTGGTAAAACAAATGAAACAGGGTTTACCAACGATGTAGCTGTCAGAGTATACCTTTGGAACAAAAAAGGAATTGACATACCAGGGTTAGACAAAAATGATATAAAAGAATTAATCGGTATAGTAAATAATAACCAAGACTTTAAAAACTTTGCAGATCAGGTTGAAAATTTATTACAAGGTTATCCAGAACCCGAAAATAATTGGTTAGCCGGTACTATTACAACAGATGTTATTAACAAGATTAATACATCGAAAAGAGAAGAATTTTTACAGGAGTGGCAAGCTAATGCTGATGAAGTATTTTCTAAAGAGAATATTAATAAACTTAGAGCTGCTTTTGGAGAAGACTATGTAGAGGCTTTAGAAGATATGCTTTATAGAATGAAGACTGGTAGAAACCGACCGTCTGGCTCAAATAAATTAACAAATCAATTTATGAATTGGGTTAATGATTCTGTTGGTACTATTATGTTCTTTAACACTAGATCAGCATTATTACAAACGTTATCTATAGCTAACTTTATAAACTGGGGTGATAATAATCCTATAAATGCAGCTAAAGCTTTCGCTAATCAAAAACAATTTTGGGGCGACTTTACTATGCTATTTAACTCAGATTTCCTAAAACAAAGAAGATCAGGATTAAAAACTGATATTAACGCTGATGATATTGCAAGCGCAGCGGAAACATCAACGAATAAGGCCAAAGCAGCATTGTCATCTATATTAAAAATGGGATTCTTACCAACACAAATAGCGGATAGTTTTGCTATTGCAATGGGTGGAGCTTCGTTCTTAAGAAATAGAATAGATAGTTATATTAAAGAGGGATTGTCTCAACAAGAAGCAGAAAGCAAAGCATTTTTAGATTTTCAAGAAGTAGCTGAAGAAACTCAGCAATCATCAAGACCTGATAGAATATCACAACAACAAGCGAGTCCCTTAGGTCGTATTATATTAGCTTTTGCAAATACCCCTATGCAGTATATGCGTTTGACTAAAAAAGCTATACTAGACATAAAAAACAAAAGGGGTGATTTAAAAACAAACATATCTAAAATAGTTTACTATACCGCAATACAAAACATAATATTTGCTAGTTTACAAGCAGCTTTATTTGCTTCATTATTCGATGATGAAGATGAAGAAGCTATTGATAATAAGCAAACAATGGTAGCTAATTCAATGCTGGACACCCTGCTAAGAGGTATGGGTATTGGAGGTGCGGTAGTGTCTACAGTAAAAAACATTGGATTAGAAATTGATAAGCAGTCTAAAAAACCTAGACCTGATTATACACAAGCAGCTATTCGATCTGTAGATTTATCTCCCCCGTTGTCATCAAAGCTTAGAAAGTTAATGAGTGCAGGTAGAGCGTTTAGTTATAAAAACGTTAGAGATAAAATGCAAGGATTTTCATTAGAAAACCCAGCGTTTTATGCCGGAGGGCAGGTTGTATCTGCTGTTACTAATGTACCGCTAGACAGAGTTATTAAAAAAGCTGACAACATAAGATTAGCTATGGACAACGACACAAAGCTTTGGCAAAAAATCGCGCTAGCTTTAGGATATAGCACTTGGGATGTAGGTATGGTACAAAAAGAAAAAGCTAAAGGCAAAAGTGGTTTTGGAAAAGTACCGACGTGGAAAAAAACAGAATGGAAAAAAGTTAAATGGTAAAATTATTATAATATGAGCAAAAAAGGAATTGGCCCTCAAGGATTAGGTTTAAAAGGCAATAATGGATTCTGGATTGGATCTCCAGCTAAATTAAAAGACAGTTGCTACAGAGAAGCTAAAGCGAAGTACGACGTTTTTCCATCAGCATACGCATCGGGTTATATTGCTAAATGCAGAAAAAACAAGAAGTAATATGATGTATCAATCGCCATTTAAGAAAGTAAGAAAAACTAAAGAAGGCTTAGCTTTAAAACGTTGGTTTAAAGAAGAATGGACCGATGAGAAAGGTAATGAATGCGGATCTTTAAAAAATAAAAATACTAAAAAATGCAGGCCAAGTAAAAGAATAAGCGAAGACACTGTGAAAACTTGGGGTGAGATGTCATCTGCTGAAAAAACAAAGGCTGTAGCTGAAAAGAAAAGGGTTGGAATGGGAAACAGAGCTTCCAATATATAAAGAAAAAGTTAATAAATTATGTATAGCATAATATAAAAATAGGGGACTCAATTAAGAATCCCCATTTTTTATTTACTATGTATAGAATATTGAATTTTTTATACACATTGGTTCTTATATGTATCAAAAAGTTATAACTTCTAGCCTTTAACCATCACAACTCAAGCACCCTTCATCCATAGCTGCGGCAGCAATATCTCCACGCAAAACACTTTCAGTTCTAGTATAATATAAAGTTTTAACGCCTTTTTTCCAGGCTTCCATGTGAACTTTATTAATCCATTTTGGCGTTGCTTCACTAGGAAATGCTAGATTTAAACTAACAGCTTGATCAATATACTGTTGACGTATACCAGCTTGATTAACTAATTCTAATTGATTAATCTCTTTGAATGTTTTAAATACCTCTTTAACTGGTATATGATGATCGCCAACTGTAATATCATTTAGTTGATCAATGTCTTGAATAGATCCTCCGTCTTCTAATATCTTATTCCAAATGTCATTGGTATTAAGCTTATGCTTTTTTAATATTTTAACTAACGTTGGATTCTTACGTATAAACGTTCCCTTAGCTGATTGCTCTGTAAAAACATTAGCAGCCCAAGGTTCTATTCCTGACGAAACATTCCCACTAAGCTTACTATTACTAACAGTGGGAGCAATAGCACGCAGGTGAGTATTACGCATACCAGTACCAATACACCACAAAGGCTCACCATAAATTTCAGCAAGATTTCTGGAAGCGCGTTCGCTTTCAATTTTAATCTGTGAAAATATTTTCCTAGTTTCAAACTGAGCCAATAAACCTTCGAAAGGAATACCCTTTTCTTGTAAGTAAGTATGCCATCCGAGTACTCCCAAGCCCAATGCTCTCCCTTTTTGTGCAGATCGAACAGAGTTTTCGAATCCACGTAAACCTTTTGCTCTTTGAATAAATTCTTCCATAACACCATCAAGAAAGAAGATGCTGTCATGTATAAGATTTGTGTCTTTCCACTCTTCATATTTAGCTAAATTTAATGATGATAAACAACAAACAAAACTATGAGATTCATCGGTATGTAATGTGATCTCTGAACAAATGTTTGTCATGTGAACTTTTAAACCGTTTTTCTTATATGATTCTGGATTTGCCTTGTTAACGTTTCCCTTAAACATAACATACGGTTCTCCAGTTGCTTTTCGTTTTCTAAGAAGTTTACTCCATCGATCTCTAGCATCCGCATCTCCTTGTTCAAGGCGTCGCATAAACTTATCACCAACAACTGCGCACTGATGTAAGTTAAGCGATTGTCTGTTAACGTCTCCTTTAGGTTCTCGTATTTCAAGCCACTGTTCAAAATCCCCATGCTCAATGTTGATATTGACACTTGCAGCTCCTCGTCTAACCGAGCCTTGATTTGTTGCAAGAATTGTTGAGTCGTATATCTTGCAGAAAGGTACGACGCCGTCTGATGTTCCATTACCTGTTATTTTAGCGCCAGCGGGTCTAATTTGATTTATACCGATACCAACT
>Ga0209137_1000258_pt1 | contig 58755 bp, 66 predicted proteins | sample SaaInl5LU_22_DNA_FD_184642 | JGI IMG/M metagenome (GOLD analysis project Ga0209137, IMG submission 184642) | Marine microbial communities from expanding oxygen minimum zones in the Saanich Inlet - ESP_105LU_22_DNA (SPAdes) (version 2) | ecosystem: Environmental > Aquatic > Marine > Intertidal... | reverse complement strand
TTTTTTCGAGAAAGGATTGCCCTTTGTCTTGCGCCAATTCGTTTAATAACTCCATTCCCTCATCAGTTAGATCATGAAATGAGGCCTTACGCTGAAACCTCCGAACATCAGCAGGCGAATCAAGTTGAAGCATATTGAACGAGATGGTGTCGATGAGTGCCGCAGCGTCTTCGCCCAGAAATCGCAGCAAGTTTTTTTCGTTTGCTCCAGGAATAAAGCCGTGTTTTACAAGTTTAATCTTGTCACCTTCCTGTTCCGCGATTTCTAAACGGGTTATTTCCCGTAACAGGGTTTGGAACGGAACTGCGCTACTGGCCTGCCGCGCCAGTTTTTGAAAACCGCTATTCGGCGTATTGATATCGAGTACAGCTGGATTTCCGGAAGCGTCTTGCCACTCAGAGTCTCTCAGCCAGATACCAATTAGTATTGCAAGCGGGTGATTGCTTTCGCCTACATGATGATCATCGGCAGAATCGAGCAGCTGAGCTACTTCAGCTCGTGAAATATTGGTCATAGCGGCGATTCGAGATTTGCTGGTTGGACGACCGCGTATCCCATATTCGTTGGCACATACTTCAACCATCGCTTTCTTTAGGGTTGTCGTCAGGTCATCGGCTGTAACTCCGTGCCGCAACGCAATCTTTACAACCGGACGAATCAGCAGGTTGAGATTTTTTATAAATACGTTTCTATATTCCATATATGAACAATATAATACAAATATGGTAGGTGTAAAGTGGTATTTGTGCTTTTGCTTGCAATTGAGCTCGTGTGAGGAAGGCCTAATTCCGTTGAATTAAGACGTTCGTGAGAGTTGGGAGTGGCTAGTCAAGAATTTTGCTGAGGTTGGCAAGGCCCTAACCTAGAGCCTATTCGATGTGTAGCTCTGTTTGAAATATTCAAATCTTCGGTTTAACTTTTTGGCTTTTAATGTGTCCGCAAAGACGCTACCAACTAGCTAGCAGTGCCCGCCGTCCCCGGAGGTATTTGAATCTCGAAAAGAAGGGTTTGCCACAGAATATTGCTACAAGCCGGCAATAAAAAAGCCCCAGAACCTACGCAGGTAAAGGGGCTTATATATCTAATTGGCGGAGAGGGTGGGATTACTGCGAGCTGACGCTCTTGCCCTTCGGGTCAACACCTTTGGTGTTGATGTGTCGCCACTGTGTGGCTCGGTGTGAACCGGTGGGTTCAAGCTCAACACCCGTATCCACAATTTAAAAACCCACCAAAAGGTGGGCTTCCAAATTGGCGGAGAGGGTGGGATTTGAACCCACGGACCCTCTCGAGTCGCCGGTTTTCAAGACCGGTGCTTTCGGCCGCTCAGCCACCTCTCCAATAAGGGCCGCAATTATACCGACGGAACTTGTGTCGGCAATTACGAATTCGATTTTATTTTTCTAAGCGCTATCTCCGGAGGATTCGGTGTTCTGGCCGGCTCTGGGGTCGTTGCTCGGTCGAGTCAGGTCTCTCGGCTTGGATTCGATCTCAACTGCTTTACTCGTATCCAGTGCTTCTGAGAAGGTAATTGACTGCGCAACTGTCTTGACCTCAAATTTTTCAATGGGCTTAGCTGCAGCGCGGGGGTCATTTGGTGACCTTTTGAATTCGCGCTTTGCTGCGGCCGCCGGTGCTGCTGCTATCTGATGTGCTACGGGCTTCAGTGAGCTGGCACGTTTTTGTTCGGGTTTCGCCGGTTTCTTTGGCGCAGAGGTTTGAGTTTCTTTAGCTTCTGTAACCGCTGCCGTATTGGTGTCGACTGCTTCCACCGAAGTTTGTGATTCAGAAATTATCTCAGGAGTCGCTTCTGTCGCGAGCTGAGGTGTTTCTGCGATCACTTCTTCCGGTATTTGATTTTGCACTACACGGGCTTCGCTTCGACTGCGTTTGCGCGGTGCACGGCGACGACTTGAATCAGAGTCGGGTCGACGATCAGGTCTGGCTTGCTGAGGCGTCTTCTGCTCAGTATTGGCGTCGGCGTTTGCTCCGGTACTTTCCGCCGTGTTTGCGCGATTGTCTCGCTTGGCGTTGTCCCGCTGCCCACCTTTCTGTGGCGCGTTGCGATTGCGGCCCTGATTGTTTCGATTTTCGTTGCCTTTATTTTCTTCGCTGCGGTTTTGATTATTGCGGTTGCGATTGTTGCGGTTGCGGTTATTGCCCTGGCCCTGGCTCTGATTCTGGCCTTGGTTTTGGCCTCGCCCGTTACCGCGTGAGTTGGACTTGCCTTGCTGGCCGCGGTTGTTTTGATTGCGGCGATTGTTCTGGCTGCGGGAAGTTGAAGGCTTTTTCTCTTCAACCTCTTTTTTGCCTGACAAAGTGCCAAAGAATCTGGCTAGCAAACCTGGCTTTTTGGCTTTTGCCGGTTTCTTCGCAGCCGCTCGACTGGGCGTAAGTGGCGCTTGAGCAACGGCTTGTACAGCTGCTTTGGGTGCCACTGGCAGTTCGCCGACAGATCCCAATGGATCTAAATTCTGTTCAGCTGCATCGGGGTTTTTGGTTTGGTAACTATTTTTGGTTTCTTCACCATCTTGGCTGCGCACTCGGCGAATGCTGTAGTGCGGAGATTCCAAATCGGGTTGCGCAATAATTAAGATGCGCACGCCCGGGTGACGGCGTTCCATTTCAGAAATGCCAGTTCGTTTTTCGTTGAGCAGAAAGCTAGCAACGTCGAGAGGTACAAAGGCTTGTACTTCATTGGTGAAGTCTTTTTGCGCTTCTTCTTCCATCAATCGAAGAATTGACAGCGCCAAGGAGCGAATGCCACGAATTGTTCCCTGTCCTTCACAGCGAGGGCAGGTTTCAAAAGTGAGTTCCTCTAGCGAGGGACGCAGTCTTTGACGAGACATTTCCAACAGGCCGAACTTGGAAATACGAGCCATCTGCACACGGGCACGGTCAATACTCAGTGCTTTGCGCATACGCTCTTCAACAGCGTTGCGGTTTTTTGCTGGGGTCATATCGATAAAGTCGATAACCACCAATCCGCCGATATCTCTGATACGCAGTTGGCGGGCAATTTCATCTGCCGCTTCAAGATTGGTTTTAAAGGCAGTCTCTTCGATATCACTGCCTTTGGTGGCACGTGAGGAGTTGATATCAATGGATACCAAGGCCTCGGTAACGTCGATTACGATGGAGCCACCTGAGGGGAGTTTTACCTCTCGTTCAAAAGCAGTCTCAATCTGGTTTTCGATCTGGTACCGGTTGAATAGGGGCAGGTCATCATCGTAATGAGTAATGCGACTCTGGTAGTCAGGCATCACCTGATTGATAAAAGCAGAAGCCAATTGGTAGGACTCCCAGCTATCAACCATAACTTCGCCGATATTGGGTCGCAAATAGTCGCGTATTGCCCGCACGATTACATTGCTTTCCTGAAACAGAAAATGTGGCGCCGAGGAACTGTCCGCTTCAGTTTTGATGGAGTTCCAAAGATTGGCGAGATAGTCGACATCCCACTGCAGTTCTTCGGCGGTACGACCAACACCAGCGGTACGGACAATAATGCCCATGCCTTCTGGGATATTGACGTCGGAGAGAGCATTTTTCAGCTCGGTACGCTCTTCGCCTTCGATGCGACGGGAGATACCGCCACCGGGTTTGTTGGGCATCAGTACCAGACAGCGTCCGGCCATGCTGATAAAGGTAGTTAGGGCGGCGCCTTTATTGCCGCGCTCTTCCTTTTCAACCTGAATAATGACTTCGGTGCCTTCTTTGATTAGATCCTTGATTTGGCGCTTGCCGCTACCGCCTTTGCCTTCGCGGTGGTACTCCGGCGCGATTTCTTTGAGAGGCAAAAAGCCGTGACGTTCGGAACCATATTCAACAAAGCAGGCCTCCAGACTGGGTTCAACCCGGGTGACTTTCCCTTTGTAGATATTGGCTAGTTTTTGTTCGCGACCGCGATTTTCGATGTCTAGGTCATAAAGCTTTTGACCGTCGACTAGGGCAACACGAATCTCTTCAGGTTGTGTTGCGTTGATTAACATGCGTCTCATGGACGTACTCCTTTTAATGGAGTGCGCGCGTGAAATCGGCGGGAATAAAGATGTCTTGTACGGATTTTCCCTAATGAAGGTGGGCAAATCCACTGGCTAAACAAGCCAGTTAGTTATCAAGCGCTAATAGTGCGCATTAATATTTCTGCTATAAATTCAATAAGTTATAGAATTTCTTTGCAGGTGAGCCGAAGCTCTATCTTTATTCTTATATTGCCTGTCGAACCAATGCCTTTGTCTTGAGATTGTTTTGTTCGACCGGTAAAAATTCACACGCCACTCTGGCTGTGAGGCATCGGCGTCATCGCCGTACCTCTTGTTTTAAATCTTCTGCGCCGTCGCAGAAGTTTCATACTATTCTTGGTTCCAGTCCGAGCCGCCTTTAGTAATGGGGGTATAATCCCGGCGCTCGCTGGAGAGAAAAGGGTGCTGTTTTTGGCACTTCACTGATCTCGGCGAAGGAATATAGCAGAAGCCTTCTCTATAAGCACGCTTCCTCTATTTTGAGCTGCCAGCTTCACAACTACTCACATTTGTAATCCATGAACTCTCCGACCAATGACTCTCCAGGCAATGCCAGTGTTCAGCAGGTAACAGTTACCGAGGCGGAGGATGGCCAGCGCATCGATAATTTCCTCAGCGCACGTTTAAAGGGTGTGCCCAAGTCGCATATATACAAAATTGTTCGATCTGGCGAGGTGCGCATCAACAAGGGTCGGGTGAAGGCTTCTTCCAGAGTGGAGGAGGGTGACGTCGTCCGAATTCCGCCGGTGAGGCAGCGGCCAGTAGACGAATCCGGTGGCAATGTATCGGATCGCGTGCTTCAAGATCTACGCAGATCCGTGTTGTTTGAAGACGATGCACTTATTGTTGTGAACAAAGCCTCGGGTATGGCAGTGCACGGCGGCAGCGGTGTATCGCTTGGATTGATTGAAGTGGCGCGCAAGCTTTGGCCAAAGGAGAGCAAGCTTGAGCTGGTGCACCGTTTGGATCGGGAGACATCCGGATGTTTGATTTTGTCTCGCAGTCGCAAGGCGTTGTTGAGCATGCAAAGCCAATTGCGAGATCATCAAATCACCAAAGAATATACGGCTTTTTGTGTCGGTAAATGGCCCTCCCATATGCGTGTGGTTGATGCCCCTCTAATTCGTAATCAGCTGAAATCAGGCGAGCGCATGGTCAAGGTGTCCGAAGAGGGCAAACAGGCCGAGACGCGCTTTCGAATTCTGCAGCACTATAAACCGGGCAGTTTGCTCAAAGTGGGATTGATATCCGGCCGCACCCACCAGATACGGGTACATACCCAGCTGGCCGGTCATCCTCTTGCCGGCGATTCAAAATACGGCGACGCCGAAGCCAATAAAGCGTTTAAAAAACTTGGATTAAAGCGTCTGTTTTTGCACTCCAGCTATCTAAAGTTTCGCCATCCCCTAAGCAATGAGTGGATGGAGATCGAAGCGCCCTTGCCGCAAGATCTTCAGGGCTTTTTAGATGTGCTTTGAGCTATGCTTCCCGATTACGGAGGCTAGTGATGCTCTTTATATTTGATTGGGACGGTACGCTCTGTAATTCCTTGGATCGTATTATTCTCTCGGCGCAGAGAGCGGCTGTGGATTGCGATTTGGAGGAACCAGCCGCCAGCCAAGTGCAATCTATAGTGGGTCTCGGTTTAGCCGAGGCTCTGCAGCGCTTGTTCCCGCATTTGTCTGAACAGCAATATCAGCCGCTCGTTGGCAGATACAAACACCACTTCCTGAATCTCGCTGAAGAAGTGCCTTCGCCGCTATACAAAGACGCCTTGCATACCCTGGAAAGTTTGCGGACTGCAGATCACCAGCTGGCGGTAGCTACCGGCAAAAGCCGGATGGGCTTGGATCTTGTATTGCGGGAACTTGGGATGCAGAACTATTTTGATGCAACACGCTGCGCGGACGAAACAAAATCAAAACCCCACCCAATGATGCTGCATGAGTTGCTGGTAGAACTGGATCACCCCGCAGAGCAGGCTCTGATGATCGGAGATACCGACTTTGATTTGCAAATGGCGCGATCCGCCGGGATTCGGGCTGTGGGTGTTACTTACGGGGCTCATTCTCGGGAGAGACTTGAGCAGTCGGATCCGCATTTATTGGTGGATGATTTGGTGTCGATTTTGGAGTATTTTTAGTCGAGCGCTGCATCTTTATTGCGAAACCCTCATTCGTCATTGCGAGGAGGCCTTAGCCGACGAAGCAATCCATTACCGCGGTCTATGGATAATTCGGACTTCGCCCTCACCCTACAGGTCTGCCTCCTAACGGAGTCAGTTGTCTCAAGCATTCCGCTCGCGGCTGCTTCGCTTTGCTCGCAATGACGAGGCGTGGGAATGAATACAAATTCCCATTCCGCCTAGCTTACAAAAACTGCTAAAGTTTGCCGCATCTATTTTCGGAGAATCCTGTGTACGAGATCGTAGTTGCTGGCGGGTTGTTAATGATCCCCATCCTGATATGTTCCGTTGTGGCAATTGCCATTGTCTTTGAGCGCTCTTGGACACTAAGTGATTCCCGTATTGCCCCGCCAAATCTACTTTCCTATGTATGGGAGAGCCATCGGGCTAAAAAATTAACGGTCGATCGCATAATCGAGTTGCGTAATGACAGTCCGCTTGGTGAGATATTTGCCGCTGGTTTGGCCAACCTAAAACACGGCCGCGCTGTTATGAAGGACGCCATGGAGGAGGCCGGCAACAAGGTGACTCATGACATGGAGCGCTTTCTTTCGGTGCTCGGAACCATCGCCACGGTATCGCCTTTACTTGGATTACTCGGCACCGTGCTCGGCATGATCGAAGTATTTTCCGAGATTATGATTAGTGGCACCGGCAATGCTGGTGTGCTGGCTGGAGGTATTTCCAAAGCCTTGATTACAACGGCCGCCGGGCTATCCGTCGCCATCCCCTCTATGGTGTTCCACCGTCACTTTGAACGCAAAATTGATGGCATAGTTGTGGAAATGGAGCAGCAATCAACACGCTTGATTGACGCGCTGTTTAGCGACAAGACCCTTGCCGAATCAAAACCTGAGGGAGATTCGGACTAGTGAAGTTTCGCGCTCGTCGCAGGGATCCTATCGAGGCAAATCTAACCCCTCTTATCGATGTGGTTTTTCTGCTTTTGATTTTTTTTATGGTCTCTACGACCTTTACCCACGAAAATCAGATGCGCATTAATTTACCTGAGGCTGAGGCCGAGTCTTCGCAGGCCGAAAACGATCAAATCAATCTGATGATTCTGCAAGACGGCGCCTACAGCGTTAATGGCAAGGCCGTTGCCAATCGCGATATTGCAACTTTAATGGAAGCGCTCAGTCGCGAAGCTGGTGGCAATTTGGAGCAGGCAGTTGTCATCTCAGCGGATGCGGATACCACTCATCAAAGTGTTGTGCGAGCTATGGATGCGGCAGGTCGTCTCGGTCTGACGCAAATACGCATTACCAGTCAGGAACCCCTAGGAGCGCCTTAAAAGGGGCACCCTAACGCTTAGTTTATGTCGGGACTTAAGGCTGTAGTCGAACAACAGGTTGAGCGGGCATGGTACGGCGGCGCGCGCTGGAGTCTTGCTCTCAAACCCCTGATTCCCCTCTATAAACATGCAGCACTAAAAGCCAAGGTTACAGGGCAAATTGCTGCTCAGAATAACCCTCTGGGTATTCCGGTCGTGGTGGTAGGCAATATCACCGCTGGCGGCACCGGCAAAAGCCCGGTGGTGATCAAACTTGCCAAGGATCTCAAGGCTCGAGGATTTCGGCCGGGAATCTTGAGTCGTGGTTACGCCGCTAAATCAGACACTGAATCCAGGCTGGTAAAAGCAGAGGATAGTGCCGAGGGCGTCGGTGACGAGCCCCTGATGATGGCCAGGAGTTTGTTGGATGTTCCCGTGATTATCGACCGGGATAGACCCCGAGGGGCCAATTTTTTAAAAGCGAATTGTGATGTCAATCTGGTCATCTGTGATGATGGTCTGCAGCACTATGCACTGGCAAGAGATGTGGAAATAGCCGTGTTGGATGCGTCTCGTGGGATCGGTAACGGCCAGTTGATTCCGGTCGGCCCATTGCGTGAACCGGTGGAACGTTTGCAGACGGTGCATCAGGTGCTTTGCAATGGCTCAAAAACTAATCTACCGGCAGAGTTACAAACACAAATTGATTATGAGTTTGAGTTACAGCCGGTAAGCTGGCGCAATCTTGCCACTGCGGAAATTCGCGCCATTGAAAACACGCCATTTTCTGGCGAAGTTATTGCGGTGTCGGGAATCGGCAACCCCGGCAGATTTCATCGCACACTTGAGGGACTTGGGTTACAGCCAAAACCTATGGTTTTTCCAGATCATCACAAGTTTTCAGACAAAGACTTTCAACTGAAGCCGCGCGATAGAGATCTACCCCTTGTGATGACATCCAAAGATGCGGTCAAATGTGCCGGTTTAGTTGAAAAAATGGGCGTCCAGGCGATTTGGTGGGTACTTGAGGTCGAAGCTCAGTTACCGGCACAATTTGTTGACGCTCTGGTGTCCCAGTTGAGTCAGGCTGTCACAGACGTGAAAGAACATAAGAGAGAAATAGATTGAGTTTTATTGTCGTAATACCCAGCCGATTTCAGTCCACCCGGCTGCCAGGTAAGCCGCTAGCTGATATCGCCGGAAAACCTATGATTCAATGGGTTTATGAACGTGCCAGCCAGTCTGCTGCCAGCAAAATACTGGTGGCCACCGACGATAGCCGTATCGAAGAAGCTGTGAAATCTTTTGGCGGTGAAGTGGTAATGACCTCGGCAAATCATCTATCCGGTACCGATCGATTGGCGGAAGTGACAGATCAGCTTGGGTTGGGCGAACAGCAAATCGTGGTGAATGTGCAGGGCGATGAACCCCTAATACCGCCAGCTGTTATCGATCAGGTCGCGTCTAACCTCTCTGAAAATTCTGGCTGTGTCGCAGCGACGCTCAGTCACAAAATCTCGACTTTAAGCGAGTTTAAGGATCCTTCAGCTGTGAAAGTGGTGGCCGATGAACTGGGTACTGCGCTCTATTTCAGTCGTGCGCCAATTCCCTGGCCTCGTGATGCCGAACTCGGCGCTGAGGAGTTGCCAGAAGATTTTGTCCCTCAGCGTCATTTGGGTATTTACGCCTACCGTGTAGGTCTTCTACAAAGCTTTGTGCATTGGCCGCAATCGGAGCTCGAAAAAACCGAAAGCCTGGAACAGCTGCGAATCCTCTCTCAGGGCAAAAATATTCATGTTGAGCCCTGCTGTGAACCGGTTCCAGCGGGCGTCGATACTCCCGAGGATCTCGAAAGAGTGCGCGCTCAGTTGACAAAAGCTAAGGCAACTCATTGAAAAAGGTTCGTGTGCTGTTTGTCTGCCTTGGCAATATATGTCGATCGCCCACGGCTGAGGCGGTGTTTCGTTCCAAAGTCCAACGGGCGGGGCTGGATTCCCATATCGATATTGATTCCGCGGGTACCGGTGATTGGCATATCGGTCGAGCGCCGGACCCTCGGGCGATCGAGCATGCCTCGCAGGCAGGGTACGATCTGGACAACCTGCGAGCGCGGCTTGTTAGCGAGCAAGATTTTTCCGAGTTTGACTATATTCTGGCGATGGATCGACAAAACTTGGCCGATCTGAAAATGATGCGACCGCCTGAATTTGAGGGTGTGCTGGATCTGTTCCTGAATTTTGATAGCGAACAGCCAATCGACCAAGTACCGGATCCCTACAGCGGCGGTGAATCAGCCTTTCGTCAGGTTATTGATCTAATCGAGTGCGGCAGTGACGCCCTTATCGAGCAATTGCGACAACCTTTAAAGGAACTGGCGACAAAGGAACTGGCGACCGCCAGCTAAAAGCACTGCGTCTGTGCAATTTGCTATGAGCAATTTACAAACAAAGGTCGACCTGTCGCAGATGAATAGTCTGTCTGTGCCCAGTCAGGCTGAGTATTTTATGCGGATCGAATCTGTCGAAGATCTGCAGACTGCAAGAGCCCGTGCAGAGGATAAGAATCTCAAAGTCCTGGTCTTGGGTGATGGCACTAATCTTGTGCTGCCCACTAAGATTTCTTCTTTGGTATTAAAAATCGGCTTGCTCGGCAAACAGGTGGTTCAATCGGATACATCCGACGCTCTGGTCGAGTTGGCGGCGGGGGAGAATTGGCACGCGGCGGTTGAATGGTGTTTGCAGCAAGGGCTCTACGGCATCGAGAATTTGGCGCTTATTCCCGGCAGTGTTGGCGCTGCACCGGTGCAAAATATTGGCGCCTATGGTGTTGAACTAAATGATTGTTTGGACTCCCTGGAGTATTTTGATTTGCAAAGCGGCGAGCTACGAAAGCTGAGTAATGCCGAGTGTGAATTCCAGTACCGCAATAGCCGATTTAAAACCGAGCTGCGGGACCGGGCGATCATCACCCGAATTTGGCTGCGGTTAAGCAAAGTAAATTCAGCGGATTATGCAGATGCCACTAATGCAAGTTACCCCAGCCTAAAGGACTACTTGCAACAAAAGCAGTTGGAAGCAACACCACAAAACATATTTGCAGCCGTTTGTGATGTGCGGCGCCAACGTTTGCCGGATCCGCTGCAAGAACCCAATGTAGGCAGTTTTTTCCACAATCCGGTAATAACCGAACAGCACTACAGGGAGCTCAAAACAAATTTTGCGGATATGCCCGGATTTGCCACTGCCGAGGGCGAAATTAAAGTTCCAGCTGCCTGGTTAATCGAGCAGTTGGGTTGGAAGGGCAAAACAATATCCGGTGTGGGCATCTCGGCACGCCATGCTTTAGTGCTTATCAATCCCCACCACAAAGATGCTGAAACTGTTCTCGAAGCAGCTAGAGCAATTCAGGATTCAGTTCAGAAAGAATTTGCGATTCAGTTGAATATTGAACCCCGTGTCGCGATCAACTAGCTTTCTGCGAACTCAGGCTGAGGCGCTGTAGTTTGAGAAGCTTTCAGATACTGAGTCATTACAGCTACACCAACTCAGAGTTGAATCGGAATGACCGTACTCAATTAGCTGAGGGTCCTGATGCAGTCGTTTGGCTTCGCGGATAAAGGTACCGATAATTTCCAACTCTTCGAGAGTGTCGGCATGTTTTGCCCCGGTTACCCGATTGCATCTGTGGCATTTTGTTATAACTAATCGCATGTTTATCTCTCCTTGATTAAACATTTTTGGTCAGCGAAAGGCCTCGATTTGGCCAATGCCGACTATAGTCCGTAGATCAATAGTATACAAGCGCTAGTGTTCTGATTATGTCTGAACCAGAACTCTATACCGCATCGCTGGGCCGTGTTTTGCGGACGCAGCGCAACGAAAAAGGTTTTTCGCAAGAGGAACTCGCGCATCGTGTCGGTTTGGATCGAACCTATATTTCCCTGCTTGAGCGCGGATTGCGACAACCAACGCTGGGAACCATTGTAAAACTTTCCAAGGCGTTGGAGATTCGGCCAGAGGATTTTGTTGCTGAGTTGGGTAAACCTTATAAGGTGGATTGATTCAGTCTTGGACTGGGTGTTCTTCGGTTAAAAAATATTTTTAGATTTGAATGTTTCCACTGCCGTGGGGCGATCTTTTCTTTGCGTGCCCAAAGAAAAGAACCAATAGAAAGGGCGCCTCGGTCGCGACTTTCCAATATTAGAAAGAGCCGCCCAGAATTGCAGTTTCAGCCGAGCGCTTTAGCACGAGACAACAGATTTTCCGCAGGAAAGCAGGCCCGAAGGGTGAGGGCGAAGCCCGAATAATCCGTATAGAGCGAGGACAAATTTGCCGAGCGAAGCGCCGTGACAATAGGCGACGGCTGGGCAAATTTGGACAGGCTTCAGACTGGCCGAAGGCTTGGAGCCAGGACAGCGACAATCAAGACAAAAGTGACACCCCCGCGGTAGCGGCAACCCCTAGCAGGGATACGCAAAAATCTCCCTCCACGACAGTAGTTTAATGAAAAATACTTAGGGTTTTTGCCCTGAGATACGGGCTTCTCGCATTAGCCGACACAAAGAAATCAACGGCAAACCAATCAGAGCCGTCGGGTCTGTGCTTTCCAAGCTTTCAAACAAACTAATCCCCAGAGACTCGGCTTTAAAACTGCCGGCACAATCGATGGGATTGTCCAAAGCCACATAATCCCTAATTTCTTGTTCGTCGAGTTTGCGGAATACCACCTTTGTCTCAACAATTTCTGTGTGTCGGAACTTTTGTTCTAGGTTTAACAAGCAGATCGAAGTGTAAAAGCAGAGGGTCTGGGCACCAAATTTACCTAATTGCTGTTCAGCGGCGGCGATAGATCCTGGTTTGCCGATAAGCTGCCCATCAAATGAAGCGGTTTGGTCGGATCCAATAACCCATCGCTCCGGGTGGCTCTCAGCGATTTTTTCGGCTTTTTCCAGAGCCAAACGTTCAACGAGTTGCTGTGGCGATTCATTTAGATTTGCGCGCTCGTCGATTTCCGGGCTGATGCAGATAAAATCCAGCTTTAAGCGATCCAGAAGCTGTTTTCGGTAGGGCGAGGAGGAGGCCAGAATGAGTTGAGTCATGAGGTCAGTCTAACCCCGCTTGAAAATTATGAAAAATCAGGCATTTGAGAGCGGTTTTGTGCCCACTTTTGCTTTACATAAGCAGTGCATCTCCATAGAATTGCGCGCCCGTGAGGCTGGCTCCGTTTTTACGCGCTATTAGATAAAGGTGAGAAAGATGTCTTCAGCATTTATCGATCCCTATAAGGCCGCAAACAAATCAGTTAGCCAGAGTTTGCGGATCGCTCCAGAGTCGATGACGCGGCTGTCAGAATTGGCAGAGAATCTCGAAGAGGTTGAGGCGCATTTAGAATTTTTCTGGGATGAGCAAAAGAGATTACGGGTAACAGGTCAGGTTTCTACACAGCTCGAACTTATTTGCGAACGCTGCCTAGAACCAATGCCCTTGCATCTAGAGTTAGCGGTAAATGCTGCTGTCGTCTGGAACGAGGAGCAGGCCACCCAGCTGAATTCCGAGCTGGAGCCATGGATTGGTGAAAATGAGCGTATTAACGCCCATGAGTTAATAGAAGATGAGCTGTTGCTGGCACTGCCAATTATGCCGGCTCACGAACAAGAGAATTGCAAAGGTCTTAGTAGTTTTACTACTCAGGCTGAAGACGAACTGGTTGAACGCCAAAAGCCCTTTGCGGGATTGGCTTCACTGATAAAGAATACTGACGACTGATACGGGAGAAACCATGGCCGTCCAAAAGAGTAAAGTAACTCGCTCGCGCAGAGGTCAGCGCCGCTCACATGATGCCCTAGCTGGACCGACCCTTTCGGTTGATTCAACCACTGGTGAAAAACATCTTCGCCATCATGTCACTGCCGACGGTTTTTACCGCGGTCGTAAAGTAGTAGAAACCGCAGCTGTCGAAGAAATCGAAGAGTAGGGCTTTAGCGCCACTGGTTCGCAGTTTTTAAAAGCGAATTGAACTCTCCATTGCCGCAGTTTTTATGATTAAAATCGCTGTCGATGCCACAGGCGGTGATTTGGGCAGCGCTCCAGTGCTTGCCGGTGTGCGCGGCGCGCTGAAGGCCGACACCGATCTCTTTGTGAATCTCTATTGCGATAAAACCACTCATCGAGAGGCCTCGCAAAACTCCAACTTCCCCAGAAATCTGAGAAATCGTCTCGATCTGCATCTGTGCAGTGAATCTGTTGAGATGGATGACAAACCTATTCAGGCGCTGCGGAATAAATCCTCCAGCTCAATGGCCAAGGCTATTCAATCTATCCAAGAAAAACATAACGATGCCATGCTGAGCTCGGGGAATACCGCCGCACTGGTGGGATTTGGATTGCAGCTTTTGGGCACGATCAAGGGAGTGAGCCGACCGGCTATTTGCACTGCCTTGCCCTCAAGTAAGGGTCGCACCTGGTTCCTCGATATGGGGGCTAATCTCGAACCCACGGTTGAGCAAATGCTGGCCAATGCGCGTATGGGCGCTTGTCAGTGCCGACTCTTTGACGGAATACAGTCACCCCGAGTGGGTGTGCTGAATGTCGGTTCGGAAATGATGAAGGGTACACGCAAAGAGCAGGAGCTAGCTGCCTTGCTTATCAAAGAGCCGAATATGAACTTCGTGGGTTTTGCCGAGGGCGCAGACCTGTTTTCTGGCTCTTTTGATTTAGTGGTCTGTGATGGTTTTGCCGGTAACGTGGCATTAAAGACGGCGGAAGGCGTGGCGAAGTTCCTCACGGACGAGTTGAGCACAGTACTAAGCAGTCACTGGGCAGCGAGGTTTTGCTACTTATTGTTACGCCACGATCTCAGGGATATGCGCCGACGCATGGATCCGGCTCGATACAATGGTGCGGCGCTTCTGGGGCTCGACGGTCTGGTGGTTAAGAGTCACGGCGCCAGCAAATCCGGCGGATTTCAAAATGCGTTGCTGCTTACAGCAGATATGGTCAGATTAGGCGCCTTGTCTTATCTGCAACGAGAACTCGAAATCAGCAACGCCAATGCAGTTTTGACTTAAATAGCTTGCTCGATTTAAACAAGTAAACCAATAAAACATAAAGGCTAGAAATAGGGCCTTACGACTAATTAAAAAGTAATGGCAAAAAAAGTTATGACAAAAAATGATCTCGCATTTTTATTCCCCGGTCAGGGCTCCCAATCCGTTGGCATGCTCTCACAGATGGCTCAGTCGTCAGGTTTGGTTGCGGCCACCTTTGTGCAGGCTTCGGATGTTTTGGGTTACGACCTTTGGGCGTTAAGCCAAGACGGCACAGCCGAGGAACTGAGCCAAACGGAAGTGACCCAACCCCTTCTGGTAACTGCCAGCATAGCTTTGTGGCGTTGCTGGCAGGAAGCAACAGATATCAGGCCTTCGGTGGTTGCCGGACATAGTCTCGGTGAGTGGTCTGCGCTAGTGGCTTCGGGTGTGGTTGATCTAGAGGACGCTGTGCGCCTAGTTCGATTGCGTGGGCAATATATGCAATCGGCTGTGCCTGCGGGTAAGGGCGCCATGGCAGCTATAGTAGGTTTGGATGATGCCGCCATCGCTGAAGCCTGTAGTGCTAATTCTACTGAGGAAGTGGTTTTGCCCGTTAATTTTAATTCTCCCGGTCAGGTCGTTATTGCCGGACACAAGGCTGCAGTAGAGGCCGCAATGCAAGCCTGTAAAGAAGCCGGAGCTAAGCGGGCTTTGCCACTTCCGGTAAGTGCGCCCTTTCATACTCCCTTGATGCAGCCCGCCGCAGACCGACTTGCCGACGATATTGAAGCCACTACTTTTAAGGCTCCGCAAATCCCGGTTTTGCACAATGTCAGCTGCGCCGCTGAAAATGATCCCGCGAAGATAAAGCAGCTGATGGTAGAGCAAATTACTGCGCCGGTACCCTGGACTCAAACTGTTGAGATGATGGTCGAGATGGGCGTATCAACTACTATCGAATGTGGCCCAGGTCGAGTATTGTCGGGGCTAAACAAGCGCATAAATCGCGAGATCAACAGCTTGAATATTGAGTCTCCAGAGGCCTTGCAGGAGGCCGTCGCTCAGATTCAGTAAATTGAATATCAATTATTAGAGGAAGAATCAAAATGATTCCAGAAAATACCGTTGCTCTTGTCACTGGAGCGAGCCGAGGCATTGGTGCCGCAATTGCCGACCAACTTGCAGAAATGGGCATCACAGTAATAGGAACTGCCACTTCAGATTCTGGCGCAGAAGCTATAGATACACGCCTAAAAGTAAAACCAACTCCAGGTGTCGGTCTCTGTCTGAATGTTACGGATGTCGCTCAGGTAGCCGAGAAAGTTGCCGAAATAACCGAAAAATATGGTGCGCCCACGGTATTGGTAAACAATGCCGGAATCACAGCAGATAACCTGTTGTTGCGCATGTCCGACGAAGAGTGGGACTCTGTTATTCAAACCAATTTGACTTCGGTTTTTCGCCTTAGCAAGGCCTGCTTGCGTGGCATGACCAAGGCCAGATATGGCCGCATCGTCAATATCAGCTCCATTGTTGGCAGTATGGGCAACCCAGGTCAGTGCAATTACGCGGCCAGCAAGGCTGGAGTGGCCGGATTCTCAAGGTCTCTTGCGAAAGAAGTGGGTGCCCGCAGCATCACGGTAAATACCATTGCTCCGGGATTTATTGATACAGATATGACCAAAGCCCTTAACGAAGAACAGCGAAACAACATGTTGGCCAACGTTCCGTTGAAGCGTTTTGGTGACCCTCAAGAGATAGCTGATCTGGTAGCTTTCCTTGTTAGTTCAGGCGGTTACATCACAGGTGAAACAATCCACATTAACGGCGGCATGTATATGAACTAGACTTTGTTTTTGCATGTCCGACACAAATATGTAAAATGTCGCGAGCCCGCACAAGTGCGAACTAATTCGGACTATTGATAACCCTGATCAATTGTCATTTATTCATAATATGGGGAGAGAGACACATCATGAGCAGTATTGAAGAACGTGTTAAAAAAATTGTTGCTGAGCAACTGGGCGTGAACGAAGCGGATGTAAATAACAGCGCTTCATTTGTTGAAGATTTGGGAGCTGACTCGCTTGATACCGTAGAACTGGTAATGGCGTTGGAAGAAGAATTTGAAACAGAAATTCCCGACGAAGAGGCGGAAAAAATCACTACTGTTCAACTGGCGATCGATTACATCAACGCCAATCAGTCTTAATCGACTGAATCAACAATAAAAACCGGCTGATCTTTAGCTCAGCCGGTTTTTTTGTGCCTCAGATTTAATGCCTGATTTTATCCAGCGTTTGCTACTTGGACTAGTTTTAGTAGTCTTGTTGCCATGACGTTATTGGTGAATGGTCAAACGGAAACTCAGCTTCCCGCCGCTAGGCGGGCGCTCGACTATGGCGATGGTCTGTTTGAAACCATGCGTTACGAGAATGGCCAAGTGTCCCTATGGACATATCATCTTGCCCGGCTTGTAGAAGGTGCCGAAAGATTGGCCATCGATCAGTCCTCTATACAGATTGTCGACGAAATGCAGCAGATGCTCGATCACCTGCATAGCCAATCCCTCACCGAGGGGGTGATCAAGCTGCGGCTTATCCGAGGCGGAGATCAGCGGGGCTACGCACCGCAAGTACAGGTTGAGCATTGGAGAATTTTTGAGTTTTTCGAATTTTTACCGGAGTGGGGCGAAGCGGAGACCGCCATTCTGTGCACGCAAAAAACTGGTCTGCAAAAACAGCTGGCGGGTCTGAAACATCTGAACAGACTCGAGCAGGTAATGGCGGCAAAAGAAGTATCTGAATCGCAGGCCAGCACAGGCATAATGCTGGATCACCAAGATAGCTTGTGTTGCGCAATTGATTCCAATCTCTATATCGAAATTGAAGGCAAGATTGTTACTCCGGCTCTGGAGCAATCGGGAGTGAGGGGTGTATTCAGAAGTTACGCATTTGATCAGCTTGAAAAAATGGGTATTTCCGTTGTTGCAGAGGATGTGGATATATCTCTGCTGTCCGGCTGTTCCGGTTTGTGGCTTAGCAATGCTGTGAAGGGTTTACGCCCCGTGCAATCCGTTGCAGGTATTGCCAGTTGGCCAAATCCTGAATCGCCTATTCTGAAATCACTTCAGGAGAACACTCGACAAGCATTGCAGATAGGCAGTGGCTCTCGATGAATCAACTCGGCCGATTTCTGCTTTATTTTTTGGGATTCTGCGTATTTTTTACCGGCATAGCCAGTATGGGTGGCTGGTATTGGTACCAAAATTATTTGGATACACCGCTGGATTTGGACGAGCGGGTATTTATTCTACGGGTGCCGGAAAACAGCTCTCTAACTTCGGTGACTCGCGAACTGGGTGTGGATGGCTACTTGAATTATCCGCGCTTGCTGCTGCTGCATGCGCGCTTGCAGGATACACAATCTATTCGAGTCGGTGAATACGAACTCTTCGCCGAAGATACACCGCGAACCCTTTTGGACAAACTCCATCGAGGCGATGTGCTGATCTATCGCACCAGTTTGATTGAGGGTTGGACTATCAAGCAGATGCTAAGCCATCTGCGTGCCGATACCAGATTGCGCGATGATATTGGCGATATCGAAGTTGAGGATCTGCCCCTGCTTTTGGGATTAGACTTAGGTTATCCCGAGGGATGGTTTTATCCGGACACCTATGTCTACGCCCGGGATCTGCCTATCTCGGTGCTGTTGCTACAGGCCCATGACCGCATGTCGCAGGTATTGGATGAGGAATGGCGCAATCGCGCTTTTGGGGTGCCCTATGAAACCCCTTATGAGGCGCTGATTATGGCCTCCATTATCGAGAAAGAGACGGGTGTTCCAGATGAGCGGCCCGAGATTGCCGGGGTCTTTGTTCGGCGTTTACAACAGGGTATGCGGCTGCAAACCGATCCAACCGTCATCTACGGTCTCGGTGATAGCTACAACGGTAATTTGACCCGCACGCATCTACAGACATCAACGCCTTACAACACCTATACCAACCATGGTCTGCCACCCACGCCGATTGCAAGTCCCGGCAGAGGCGCGATTCATGCGGCGCTTAATCCTGGCGCGGGAACGGCTCTTTATTTTGTTGGTAGGGGTGACGGCAGTCATCTGTTTTCGGATACTCTTGCGGAACACAATGAAGCCGTTCGACAGTACCAAATTGATCAGCGGGCAGAGAACTATCAATCAGCCCCGGCGGTTCAATCAGCCCCGGCGGTTCAATCAGCCCCGGCGGTTCAATCCGCACCAAGTGGAGATTAAGGGTTGCAAGCAAATAAGCCAAAACCGGGTTTGTTCATCACAGTTGAAGGAGTGGAAGGCGCCGGCAAATCGACTCAGCTGTCCCTTATTTTGCAGTACTTGCAAGACAATGGAATTGATGTGATCTCAACACGGGAACCCGGAGGCACACCCTTTGCGGAATCTGTGCGTGAGCTGCTATTGGCTAATCGTGATGAAAAAGTCGATCAGGTAACCGAACTGCTATTGATGTTTGCTGCGCGTTCTCAACATCTTACTGAATTGATCAAACCTGCTATCGCTGAAGGTAAATGGGTAGTTTGTGATCGTTTTACCGATGCCACCTATGCCTATCAGGGTGGAGGCAGGCAGCTTGGTTTTGATCTAGTTGCCGAGTTGGAACAGCTGGTGCAGGGAGACTTTCGCCCGGATCGCACTTTCTATCTGGATCTACCGGTAGAGCAGGGCATGCAGCGCGTTGTAACACGCGGAGAAAAAGATCGATTTGAGCATGAACAGGTCGAATTTTTTGAGCGTGTAAGACGAGCCTATTTGCAGTTAGTCGAGGCTGATCCCTCGCGTTATATAGTGATCGACGCCTCCCAGAGTCTCGAATCCGTGCAATCCGACTTAAACAAGGCTTTGCATGAGTTGATTGGCGAGGTCGACTCTTAAGCATGCAAAAAATTGCTGAAATGCCCTGGTTGCATGACGCGATTGATCGCTTTCATCAACTTATTGTTGCAGAGCGTTTACCCCATGCGCTGCTTCTGCAAGGACGCGAAGGCGATGGATCTGAAGTTTTAGCTCAAACACTGGCAAAAGCTGCTCTGTGTTCGGCTCCTGAACTAGGTTATCCCTGCAATCACTGTAAATCCTGTTTATTGCATCAGGCCGACACGCATCCGGATTGCATAAAAATAGTGCCCGGTGGTGCTTCTGCCACGGTTCGGGTGGATGAAATTCGTTTGTTGGTAGATCGCTTCAACTCCACTGCGCAGATCGCCCAGCGCAAGGTAGCCCTCATCCTGCACGCCGAGACCATGAATACTGCCGCGGCCAACGCCTTGCTTAAAACTCTGGAAGAGCCACCAGGGGATTCTTTACTAATACTGGTGACCGAGGGAACAAAACCATTACTTCCGACAGTACGAAGTCGCTGTCAGCGAATCACCATGCAAAGACCAGACGCGGATCAGATCAAAGCCTGGTTAGCGGCCAAAGACTATACCGGCAAGCTCTCAGAGGACCTGCTAGAGGCGCTGGATTATCAACCTTTGCGATTAATGCACTGGATTGAAGAGGATATGCAGCCCCATTGGGATCATTTTCAAGCGATTATGTCCGGTGTCGCAGATATGAAGCTAAGTCCCGTATCAGCCGCTATTGAATGCAAAGACGTAAGCATTGGTGATCAGTTGGACTGGATAGATAAGCGGTTATACAGGGTAATCCGAAATAAAGTCGCGCAGGGAACGCCTCCCAAACCTCAGGAAAGCCGTTATTTGGTGCAGCTCACGGCACTGCGGGGCGAACTGGTACATTCCGCCAATGTGAATGCTCAGCTCTTTTCTGAAAACCTTTTTATGCTCTGGCAGCAGTTTAATAGGCAATCTGGGTAGGTTTGTTTCAGTGCCGTGGGGCGATCTTTGCTTTGCGTGCCCAAAGAAAAGAACCAAAAGAAAGGGCACCCCGGTCGCTAGGCCTTCGGCTGCCCTCGCTCCGAGTCATTTATTGGGGTCGTGCTCCACGAGACCGCAAGCGGCCCGGCACAAAATCAAAGATTTTGATCGCTACACTCACACAAATCGGTGATTTGCTAAAACGTTCGCTACGCCCTGTCTCGAACGCACTTTCACGCACATCCCTGTGTGCTCAACCCCGATAAATCACTCTCCACTCAGCAAGCTCAACGGGGCCTATCCCACACCCGTCATTGCGAGGAGGTGCAGCCGACGAAGCAATCCATTTACCCTGGTCTATGGGTAATTAGGACTTTGTCCTCACCCTTTAGGCCTACCCCCTAACGGAGTCAGTTGTCTCAAGGTTCCGCTTTCGGCTGCTTCGCATTGTTCGCAATGACGATGGGTGGATAGGTGGATAGGTGGTTTTGACCTTGGTCGCGACTTTCCAATATTAGAAAGAGCCGCCCAGAAGCGCAGTTTCAGCCGAGCGCTTTAGCGCGAGACAACTGACTTTCCGCAGGAAAGCAGGCCCGAATAATCCGTATAGCGAGGACAAATTTGCCGGGCGAAGCGCCGTGACAATAGGCAACGGCTTGGGAAAATTTGGACAGGCTTTAGATTGGCCGAAGGCTTGGAGCCAGGACAGCGACAATCAATACAAAAGTGACACCCTTCGGTAGTGGAAATGTTTGAACAAGCAGAGAAAAGATCGATCCTCAGTTTGTCTAAACCTCCAAAGGCTTTACAATTCCCTCTTAATTCAAGACAGATGAGCAAGTTTCATGGAAATGGGCTTTGCCGGTAAAGGCGGTATTCTCTCAGTTAGCCTGAAAGACCCCATGGCGGTTTTTAATGCCTATATGCCTTATGTGTCGGGCGGTGGTTTGTTTTTTGAAACCACCAAAAGCGTCAAGCTCGGCGACGAGGTATTTATACTTCTGGAGCTGCTCGATCAAACCGAACCAACACCAGTTTCCGCAAAAGTTGTCTGGGTTACCCCCAAGGGATCCACTTCATTTAAACCCGGTATCGGCATTCAATTAGGCCCCGATAATCGAGAGCTGATGAATATGATCGAGACACAGATTGCTGATCTGCTGAACTCTTCAAATCCTACCCACACCATGTAATGTGGTGTGAACAGTCCTAGGTGTTTATTGATTCCCACTGTCATCTTGATCACCTCGATCTAGAACCCTATAACAACAACCTTGATCTAGCCTTAACAGCGGCAAGAGATGAGGGTGTTCAGGGGTTTTTATTAATTGGAATCGACTTTAATAAATACCAACAACTAGTTGATATTAATAATAAATATTCCGATGTTTGGCTAAGTATCGGCTGCCATCCGCTAAGCGATGATCTATCTGAAGAACTGCAGTTTGACCGAGGTCAGCTGGAGGCCCTAGCGGGCAATCCGGAGGTTATCGCCATAGGTGAAACCGGTCTGGATTATCACTATGCGCCGGAGAAAAAGCAGTTTCAGAAGAAGGCATTTGCAGCGCATTTTGAGGTTGCCGCTGAACAGCAGAAACCCATCATTATTCACAGCCGCGCCGCAGTTGAGGACACACTCGATTTAATCAGCCAATACCGTGACAAGGTGGTCGGCGTATTGCACTGTTTTACCGAAGACTGGCAGATGGCTAAAACTGCTATCGATATGGGTTATTACATTTCTCTCTCCGGTATAGTGACTTTTCCAAACGCATCGGCACTGCGCGAGGTTGCCAAGAAAATACCGGATGACAGATTGCTGATAGAAACAGATTCTCCCTGGTTGGCGCCAGTGCCATATCGTGGCAAAAAAAACGAACCCAAGTATCTGCCCGAAGTAGCAAAATGTATTGCCGAGCTTCGCAATACAACGCCAGAGGCGATTGGAGAAATGACCAGCGCAAACTTCCACCGTTTGTTTTCGGTATAACCAGCTTATGAACAACTAGACCCTCAGAGATTTTTGATGTCACTACCTCAGATAACCCAGATCCAGACCATGTTGGAGTTGCAAAACTCCATGAATACCAAGGTAAACGCCACCTGGCGTGAGCAAAACTTTGCCTGGTATCGCGCGATCTGGATCGAATGCGCGGAAATGTTGGATCACCATGGTTGGAAATGGTGGAAACATCAGGAAATGGATCGCGAGCAGATGATGCTCGAACTAATTGATATCTGGCACTTCGGGCTGTCTATCCTGATTATGCGAGGTGATAGCGCGGAAACGCTCTGTCAGGAACTGACTCTGGGGCTATCTGATGTCATTACCACTGATTTCCCCGAACAGCTGGAGGCATTTACCGAGGATGTTTTGCATACAAGATCCTTCGATGCGCGACGCTTTGGCAGTTTGATGAAAGCAGTAGGCCTCGAGTTTGAAGAGCTTTATCGCAGCTATGTCGGAAAAAATGTGCTGAATATGTTCCGTCAGGATAAGGGCTACAAAGAAGGCAGTTATATCAAGATCTGGGGCGGAAAAGACGATAACGAATGGTTGGTTGAGATTTTGCAGGAACTGGATCTGGCCGCGGAAGGCCTAGCAGAGCTGGTTTATAGCGCCTTGGCAGATTCATACCCCGAGTAGTCTGACTCCCGTCGATTTCATGAAAAAATCCAACGCAATAATTATCGGACTGCTGGTATTACTGGCCCTTGTGCAAATCAAACTCTGGTTTGGTGAGGGTAGCCTTGAGGATCGAGCCAGTCTGTTGCGTGAAATTGACGAGCAGCAAAGTGCCAATGATCGGCTCGAAGCACGTAACGAAGTAGTTGAGTTAGAGATCGAGGAGTTTAGGGAAGATCCTGAGGCCGCCATTGAAGAGCGCGCTCGCGAGGAGCTTGGTTTGATTAAAGAGGGAGAAACCCTCTACCTATTGATTGAAGACGATGACTCCTGAACTTCATGTGCTTATTCCAGCAGCGGGATCGGGGCAGCGATTTGCTTCGGACATTCCGAAGCAGTACGCGACCTTTCTGGATCTGTTTCTGCTCGATCACAGTGTCGACCAGCTTATTCGATTGGTGGCACCAAAAAACCTCATTGTCGGTTTGGCGGAAGATGATCCGCTTTGGTCAAAAACTCAGGCCAGTCAATCCAGCGCAGTAAAATCTGTTATCGGCGGAACTACGCGCGCTGAGACTGTATTTAATATGATCTCCGCGTTAGAAAATATTGAGGCTGATGATTGGGTGCTTGTGCACGACGCAGTTCGCCCCTGTATCAACAGCACAGGTCTCAAACCTTTGCTAGACGCGCTACTGTCGACAGGGGCGAGCGGAATATCTCTGGGGCAGCAAGTAAACCAGGCGGTAAAGCGCGTATCTGAGCAGGGCACAGTAATCCGCAGCGAAATCCGAGAGGGGCTTTGGTTAACCCACACACCACAGGTTTTTCGCTACTCCGCGCTGCTCGAATCTATGCAAGGTTGTATGCAGGAAGGTCTGAGTTTTGATGATGAGATGATGGCTTTGCATCATTTTGGTTTTGCCACTGAAATGGTTGAAGGCTCAGCCTTGAATATCAAAATAACCGAGCCAGATGATCTGCGTCTGGCTGAAAATTATTGGAAGATTATGCAATCTCAATCAGGTGAAACTAATCTATGAGTCAGTCATTCAAAATAGGGCAGGGTTTTGATGTGCACGCCTTTGGCGAGGTCGGCGAGGGTGACCATTTAGTTGTTGGCGGAGTTCGGATTGCCCACAGCGCTGGCCTAATCGCTCATTCCGATGGTGATGTGTTGCTGCACGCAGTTTGTGACGCTTTGCTTGGCGCCCTAGCCTTAGGTGATATCGGCCATCACTTTCCCGATACCGATCCGAACTGGAAAAATGCCAATAGTCGAGATCTGCTTAAAGCAGTCATGCAGCTGATCAGTGCCCGGGGTTATAAACTTGGCAATCTGGACAGCACTCTTATCGCTCAGGCCCCACGCTTCGCAATGCATATCGATCAAATGCGCGCCAATATTGCCGAGGATATGGACGCCTCGGTTGATCAAGTCAGTGTCAAAGCCACTACAACTGAGAAGTTGGGCTTTACCGGGCGTGGTGAGGGTATTGCTGCACAAGCGACTTTACTGCTGCAACCGCTGACTCCCTAATCAATAGTTAGAAGACTACTTGTCAAAATCTCTTGTTGCTCAGACGATGCGTGTATACCGCGAAAGCGACGACCTGGTCGCCAGTCTAAAACAGCGTCCGGAAGACTTTGTTGTCGATGAAGTGTGGCAACCCGACTTTAGTGGTGAAGGAGAGCACCTTTATCTTTTTGTCGAAAAAACTGGCCAAAACACCCCCTGGGTAGCGGATCAGTTGGCCAAAGCCTTTGCTGTGCCTGCAAAACATGTGGGGTATTCCGGCCTTAAGGATCGTCAGGCGATCACTCGGCAGTGGTTTAGTTTGCCCGTGCCGCCCGGTAAATCTGATCTTGAGCCTGATATCGAAGCTGTTGCGATACAAAAGCGTGCTCGCCACAGTACCAAACTGCGCCGCGGCACTCATCAAGGCAATAGCTTCCAGATTCGTTTGCGGGAATTGGATGGAAGCAGAGATCTGGTTGCCAGAGATCTGGTTGAGAGCCGTATTGCAAAAATAGTTGATCAGGGTTTCCCCAATTATTTTGGGCCACAACGTTTTGGTCACAACGGCAATAATCTGCGCACTGGCATGCAGTTGTCGAGAAGCAGAAAACTGACTGGACACGCCAAGCGGGGTATCTATCTCAGCGCAATGCGCAGTCACTTGTTTAATCAGGTATTGGCCGAGCAAATCGCCTCGGGGAACTGGGACAAAATTACTTCAGCCGCCCAATCCGATATTGAGCTCGCAAGCGGGCCGATGTGGGGACGCGGCCGACCCCTGCAAGCCGAGATGGGCGCAGAAATAGAATCTCGTGTGGTGGCTGAAAACGCTGAACTTTGCGACATTCTGGAACACGGCGGTTTAACACAGGAGAGGCGCATTCTCGCTCAGAAATGCGAGAATCTGAGCTGCACATTCGAAGGGCAAGACCTGTTGCTGGAATTCACTTTGCCGCCGGGCAGTTACGCCACCGTTTTGATCGACGAAATAGTGGCAATTCGTCGTCAGTCGGCAGATTAATATGTCCTTTGCCTGTGTTAATATTTCGGGCTTGCCAACCAAGACAGACTGAAGCTCACAGCTCTCATGAATCAAACCAAACAGCGCGGAATAGGGATGACTTCCCAGCGCACCAGAGAGCGCCTGATTAGTCGCCTGCGCGAAGAAGGTATTCAGAACGAGGAAGTTTTAGATGCCATTCGTAATACGCCGCGCCATCTCTTTGTGGATGAAGCTTTAGCCCATCGCGCATACGAAGATACAGCACTGCCCATAGGCTTTTCCCAAACTATTTCCCAGCCTTACATCGTTGCCCGAATGACCGAGATAGCATTATCCCGTGGCAAACCGGATCGTCTATTGGAAATTGGCACTGGCTGTGGATATCAGACGGCGGTTTTGGCTCAATTTGTCTCCAGAGTATTTAGCGTCGAGCGCATAGAGCCACTGCTGGATCGAGCCATTGAAAACCTGGCGCAAATTGGAATCAGCAATGTTGTCTGTCGTCTGGCTGACGGCAAAATGGGCTGGGATGATCGCGGCCCCTACAATGTTATTCTCAGCGCTGCTGCTCCTGAAAAAGTGCCTGAGGAGTTGCTTGCTCAACTGGCGCCGGAGGGCATGTTGATTATTCCTGTAGGACCAGAAGGTAAACAGATGCTCACCGTTGTTCATCGGCAGGGAGATGCCAAAGAGTATAAAACCTATGAAATGGAACCGGTTCGATTTGTCCCACTTCTTAGTGGCGTAACGCGCTAATGAATCTGGCGCCCATAAAGACTGCCGTAGGCAACTGGATAGGTATCTTTTTGCGCGGTGCAGCTATGGGTGCAGCCGATCTGGTACCGGGTGTATCTGGCGGCACAATTGCTTTTATCTCCGGCATCTATGAACGACTCATCAATGCCATCGCCAGCCTTGATATTGTCGCCATTCGCTTGGTTCTGAAGCTGGAAATTAACGCTGCTTGGCGCCATTTCGACGGTACTTTTTTGACGGTGCTCGGCGTCGGAATTCTTACTTCAATTTTTGCGTTGGCACATTTAATTGAGCACCTAGTGGAAACTCAGCCAACTCTGGTTTGGTCCTTTTTCTCTGGCCTGATATTGGCGTCAATTGTTTTCCTTTTACGCCGGGTTTGGCCCAGTTCCTTGGCTGCCTTTGCCTTTGTTTTAGTGGGTGCGCTTGTGGCCCTGGCACTAGCTCAAATTCGTGCAGCGGGTTTACCGGTGACGGGCATCTTTATATTTGTTGGCGGTTTTATTGCCATTAGTGCCATGTTATTACCCGGGGTTTCGGGAAGTTTCCTTTTGGTGATGCTCGGGTTGTATCAGTCAACTCTGGCGGCCGTCACCGATTTTGATTTGGCCTATATTGCAATATTTGGCTTGGGTGCGATCTGCGGCTTTGTTGTTTTCAGTCGTGTTATACAAGCTTTGCTTAAATCCTTTCATGATCAGACAATCTTGTTTCTGACAGGATTGCTAGTCGGCTCGCTCTATACAACCTGGCCTTGGAAGCACTTAGGTTCAGACGGTGTGCCCGCAAATATTTGGCCGACAGACATTACTGCTATGGGTGGCAACGCCCAGATTGGTATGGCGCTAATATGGCTGGTTCTCGGTTTTGTTTTGGTTCTAGTGATTACACTCGCAGGACACAGAGATGAAATTAAGTCCGCTTAAGCTAGTCTGCGCAGCTTCCATTCTGGCTGTTGTGTTGCTTGTTGCTGGGTGTGCCGGGTCAGCAGGCTCAGCCCCCATTGTTGAGCGAGAGCAACCGCCTTCTCAGGATCTTTGGTTGCACTACGTAACTACAGGTGAAACTCTTTACAGCATCGCCTTCCGCTATGAAAAAGACTTCCGCGATTTAGCCGCCTTCAATGGCTTGGATAGCAGTTATACCATTCATCTCGGCCAACGACTTTATCTCACTCAGGATGCAGCCCTGCGTGCAGGTATTTCGCAATCTTCAGGCACTACAATCTCTCGATCTGCAACACCAGCAGGCACTGTTATTTCTTCGACCGCCACAGTGGTTAGTCGACCTTCTGTGACTACAACAAGAAGTAATACCCCGGCCGCAGCTCCAGCGCCTCCGGCACTTGCCCCGGTCGCTGCCGACAAATGGGTATGGCCTACAACCGGATCAATCGTTCGCAGCTTTGGTTCCGGTGATCCGGTATCAAAGGGAATTCAGATCTCGGCCTCGGAGGGCACCGATGTTGTGTCTGCGATTGATGGTGTAGTGGTTTATTCAGGGGCAGGACTGCGTGGCTACGGAAACCTGCTAATCGTTAAACACGACGACTCGCATCTAAGCGCCTATGCCTACAATCGAGAACTGCTCGCTCAAGAGGGAGATCAGGTCAGGGCGGGGCAGAAAATTGCCACGGTTGGCACTGATGCCGAGGGTAATAATCGGCTGTATTTTGAGATTAGGTTGGATGGTACGCCGGTGGATCCGATTCGGTATTTGCCCCGAAGGTGAGTACTTCAATCATTAGGATTGTTGGAGGCATTCTCTACTTTTTAGTGATTTTTCTCGGTGTCTTGTATCTTTCCCAAATTAATGAAGCTCTAGCTCTAATATTCAATATGTTTATGCTCGGGTTACTTTGCTTGTGGTTAAAGCGAAGGTCTGGCTATAAATCCATTCTATGGTTCTTCCTCGGGTTTTTTTACTGGGTTTTTAGGTTTGGCGGCGGCTATGTATTACCCGAAAAAGCAGAGCGATACCGACTAAATAAATATATTTATTTAAAGTTTTTGTTGCCACAGGGCGTCCCTTTTGTCTTGCCAAAAGGAACCAAAAGCGCCTGCTCCGTTTTCGCCGCCCTTCGGGTTCCCTGCGATGCGCGCTTCAGTTCTAAGCTGCGGAACTCAGCGCCTTAGGGGCGCTTCAGACAGTCCTCGCTTTTAACGAATTGAAGCTGTGCTTCTCGGCGACTCCAAGTCGCGACCTGAACACGAAACTGGCAGTTTGCACTAAAGGCCCCGTTAAACTTGCCGAGTGGAGAGTAAGTTATTGGGGTTGAGCGCACAGGGATGTGCGGCGACGACCGCCATGGATGGTGGGAGTGCAGGAAATGCAGGAGCAATTTCCTGCTGGTGTGAACCACTCAGAATCTGTTTATGTCGTTTTCATTGACCAGCACCGTCCTTGGCGCTGGGCCTGCGGCCAGCCTAAAGGCTGCCCAAATTTGTTCCCGCAAATTTGTGGGCAAGCAAAGAAAAGATCGCCTCCACGGCAGTGGAAATATTTAAACTCACGCAAAACCCATCAGGAAACAAACAAAACCCGACGCAAGTCGAAAAAGAAAAAAGGATGGTGGTGACCCCGCCGACGGATCTCCGGCACATAAGAATTCTGCTACCGTTGCTCCCTTCCGGGCCTGGCGGGGTTTACAGGTTCTAATTGCGAAGGGCCGACAGGGCACCATAGATCCGATCTTGGTATTAATCTGCCAAGCAAATTAAGCTCAAAGTCGGGGCGCGCATTATGGTGAGTTGATATGGAATTATCAATTCTCAAGCTGCAGCGAAGCTAATTTCAAATTTACGCAATGCCATTCCCCCATATCGAGAGTAGCTTCGCTATAATCCTGCGACTTATTTCGACGATCTTCTTCCATGAGTTATCAAGTTCTTGCGAGAAAATGGCGACCTCAATCTTTTCACGATGTGGTGGGTCAGGAGCATGTGCTTAAAGCGCTGGTCAACGCGTTGGATAACCAAAGACTCCACCATGCTTATTTGTTTACCGGCACCCGAGGTGTGGGGAAAACGACGCTGGCGCGTATTCTGGCGCGATGTCTGAATTGTGAGACGGGTATTACCAGCCGTCCCTGCGGTGAATGCAGCTCCTGCCAGGAAATCACGGCGGGCAACTTTATCGATCTGATAGAAGTGGACGCGGCCTCGCGAACCAAGGTCGACGATACCCGTGATTTGATGGATAACGTTCAGTACGCTCCTTCGAGAGGTCGCTTCAAGGTCTACCTGATCGATGAAGTGCATATGCTGTCGACCCATAGCTTTAATGCACTCTTAAAAACCCTTGAAGAACCACCGGAGCACGTCAAGTTTTTACTGGCAACCACTGATCCGCAAAAACTGCCGGTAACGGTTTTGTCTCGATGTCTGCAATTCAATCTCAAAAATATGAGTGCTGCGCAAATATCCGAATATTTGGATAAGGTGCTAAAAAGTGAAGAGATTAGCTTTGAGCAAGCCAGTTTGGAGCTGATTGCGCAGGCTGCATCCGGAAGTATGCGCGATGCTCTCAGCCTCACAGATCAGGCCATTGCCCACGGCAACGGCAATTTGGCTGAGAACGAAGTTGCCAGCATGCTCGGCACCGTGGATCGCACGCATTTACACGATCTATTAGATGCTCTGGTGAAGGCTGACGGCCCGGCATTAATAAATACCTGTCGGGAGATCGCCGGCCATTCTGTCGATTACCAGATTTTGACCAGCCAACTGTTGAATATGATTCATACCGTCGCGGTGCACCAGCAGGTGCCGGAGGTAGCGGTGACTAGTGTATCCAACGATCGGCTCCAGGTTTATGCGGATCAGTTTGGTGCCGATCAGGTGCAGCTTTTTTATCAAATGCTATTAGTAGGGCGCCGCGATATTCAAATTGCACCAGATCCGGAAACCGGATTTGAGATGCTGATGCTGCGATTGTTGGCATTTGCGCCTCAGGACAACGAGTTAGCTGCGGGAGGTGGATCCGGAAAAAAGAACTAATCCCGGATCGGCCTTCTGAGTCGGGCCGGGAAAGCAGCCCAACCCCAGAACCCGTTGTAGCCAAACAGACCGAACAGTCAGCGCCGGCCGCTGAACCAGCAACAAAGATCATAGAGGCTGCACACTCGGCCCATGCCGAGGAGATTCAAGTTGATCAAGTTGAATCTTTTGGCCATGGAGCAGAACCCGAGCCAGAGCAAGAGCCAGAGCAAGAGCAAGAGCAAGAGCAAGAGCAAGAGCAAGAGCAAGAGCAAGAGCAAGAGCAAGAGCAAGAGCAAGAGCAGCTTGAGCCGGCAAGTATTTCGACTGCTCAGGTCTCAGAACTATCTAGCAGTGGCGCGCTAGAGACTTCGGAAGATTGGATAGCGGTGTTTGGTAAATTGCCGCTGCAGGGTATGTTGAAATCGATATGCGGGCAGCTATCCTTTCGCCAAAGGCAAAGCGATCAACTGATATTCGATATTGATGCCAGCGTGAGTGGTGTACTGTCAGATAAATATCAGTCGAAATTTGCTGAGATTTTGTCCGTGCACCTTAAACAAGAACTGCAAATCGTTATTGATAGTCAGGACAATGCCAACGAGTCTCCAACAGCGAGAGCCGCTCGATTGCATGCCGAAGCTCTTCAGGCTGCTGAAGCTGAATTGCTGGCGTCAGAAGAAGCACAAATACTGGCCGAGACCTTTGATGCAAAATTGGTTCCCGGTTCGGTAAGTTTGAAATAGAAAATGGATCCTTTGTTCAGATAAAAGTAGAAGGTTTAATAGTATGAAAGATATGAAGTTTCTCATGCAGCAAGCGCAGAAGATGCAAGAGAAGATGAAGCAGGCGCAGGATGAGATTCAGAATCTGGAAGTCGCGGGTGAATCCGGGGCTGGAATGGTTCAGGTGACTATGAACGGTCGCCATGATGTCAGTCGAGTCAAGATTGATCCCAGTCTTCAGTCGGATGATCTGGAAATGTTGGAAGATCTGATTGCCGCCGCCGTCAACGATGCTGTGCGAAAAGTTGAAGCCGAAACCAAGGCTAAGATGGGCGATGTTACCGGAGGCATGCAGATGCCACCCGGTTTTGATTTAAAGCTTTAGAATCAGCCCTGAGCGAATGAAAAGCCCTGAGCGAATGAACAGCCCTGAGCGAATGAACAGCCCTGAGCGAATGAACAGTCTTGAACCAATGAACAGCCTTGAGCCTATAAAGAGTGCTTAGCCCCCTTCTCGAAAACCTGGTTAAAGCCCTATCGGCGCTGCCCGGTATTGGCCGCAAAACTGCTCAGCGCTTGGCTATCCACCTGATAAGCCAGCGACCAGAAGTTGCTCGTGAACTCAGCTCGGCGCTGACTGAAGCAGTGGATCAAATCGGCAAATGTCAAAACTGCCGCAATCTGACTGAGCAGACCATCTGCGGTATTTGCAGCGACACCAAACGCGATGAAAAATTGCTCTGTGTGGTTGAGTCACCCATGGATGTGCTCGCCATTGAGTCCGCCGGAGGATACCGCGGGCGTTATTTTGTTCTTTATGGCCGACTTTCTCCCATTGATGGAATTGGTCCCAGCCAGCTTGGCCTTACCGATCTTGAAAATCTGGTCCGGGATTCTGGCATTGAGGAAGTGATATTGGCCACCAATCTCACGGTCGAAGGCGAAGCCACCGCACACTTTATTTCAGATCGGGTGAAAACTCTCGGCGCTCGTGTTAGCCGTATTGCACACGGTGTACCAACAGGTGGCGAGTTGGAGTTTATCGATTCCCAGACTTTGGGATTTGCGATTCAAGGGCGGGCCAGCTATTAATAATCTCTGGGTAACTAGCGACACCGAGTTGCAGGACCTGTGCTCAGACCTCACAGATATGAATCTGGCGATAGATACTGAATTCACTCGTCGTACCACTTACTACGCGCAGCTGGCACTTATTCAGATTGCTGCAGGCGATCGACGTGTATTGATTGATCCGCTCAAGATTGACGACTGGCTACCTCTGAGAGAGCTTTTCGCCAACTCCAATGCAAATATATTCCACGCTGCGCTCGAGGATTTGGAGGTATTTCGAACCGATGTTGGTGCGCTGCCGGAACCGCTGTTTGATACACAAATTGCAGCCGCTTTTTGCGGTCTTGGCGACAGCCTGAGTTACGCCGCTCTGGTGGAGCTATTGCATGAGGTGCAGCTTTCCAAAGCGGAAACACAGTCGGATTGGATGAGACGGCCATTAAGTGAGTCACAGGTTGGTTATGCTCTGGATGATGTTGAATGGTTAGAGCGAATCCATCAGGAATTATCCGAGCGTTTGCATCAGGCCGGAAAACTGGAATGGATGCAGCGCTATTGTGATCAGACCATTGAGAATATGCGCGAAGAAACTGATCCAGAAATCGCTTACCTAAAGCTCAAAGGGGTATGGCGGTTGAATCCTGATCAGCTGCGAGTGGCCGCACACCTGTGCAAGTGGCGCGAGATATCAGCTCGGAAGTTGGATAAACCCAAAAGCTGGATAGTTCGAGATCCGGTTATTTTGGAGGTTGCCAAGCAGGCACCCAAGGATGTCGCCGAATTGGAGCATCGTGGCGGCTTGGCACCAGAGTCAGTGCGTCGCTATGGTCGTCAATTATTGTCCGAGATTCAAATCGCCCATGCTGAAGCTGAGGAAGTTGCTGCTCCCTCTCAGCCAATGGACGGGCCACAGCGTAAGCAACTTAAGTTATTGCAACAGAAAGTGGAATCTATCGCGCAGGAGATTCAGGTCGCCAATCGATTGGTTGCCAGCAAGACGGATCTGGAGGCATTGATCCGCTGGCAGGCTGAAGATCCAAGTCAAAAAATGCCAGCTATGTTGCAAGATTGGCGGGCTGATACTGTTGCCCCTAGGCTAATCGAGACAGGGGTTGCCTGATGCTCTGTCAGATATATAGAAGCAGCAAAAAGGCTGAAACCTATCTCTACCTCCGCTATGAGGACAGGTTCGAAAATCTTCCCGAAGAACTAATAAAGACTTTTGGTCAGGCCGAGCCGGTGATGGCTCTGGAATTGGAAGCGAACCGTAAACTCGCCAGAGCAGAAGCTACCGAGGTGCTGAATGCCATCGAGGAGAAAGGGTATTATTTACAACTACCACCCACCACAGCGGAATTGATGCCGGGACAGAAAGAGCTAGATAGCCAGATGGCAAAAATCGATGAACTTAACAAAAAACTGCCGAGATGACGCAGCTCGGAGCCGACCAAACAGCCTTGAGCTCGAAAACAGCCTTGAGCTCGAAAATGGCCTTGAGCCCGAAAATGGCCCTGAGCTCACAAACAGCCCAAGGGCGCAGCCCGGTTAAAAAGCCATGAGTGCAACCTATTACTTTAGCCTATGGGCGGTTTATATCTTGGCTTCGGCGACGGCCTACTATTTCTTTTGGGAGTTTACTCGCTGGCCTCGTGTTTGGTGGCTGGGCTCTTTCCTCCGTATTTTTGTATTGGTGATTCTGGTGACTCCCGCTGCCCAGTCAGAAGGCAGTGAGTTTTTGGCGCCTGCCTGGATCACCTTAGTATTTGACGAGCTACAGGGTATAGGTGATGGCTGGTTTCGGGCGGGTGTAAATTTGATGGCAGCTAGCGCAATAGCGATGGTGCTCTATTTTGTGCACCTGATTTTTTCTTTTATACAACGTCGCCATAAGAATCGGTCATCCTGATTGGTGGCCGGGGGTTATTCTGGTACAACAGTGTTCTTTGATCTGCCGCCGTCGGGGAGGGTGAGGTGGAAATTTCTCCAGTGATGGATGCGCTGCAAAAAGCGCGTGATAAACATTCGATTCCACAGCAGCTGCCAGATTCTGATGTGCGGACATTCGCCGATCTATTTGCGCTGGCGCGTAAGAATTTTTCCGACTTGCCGGCCTATACCTGTCATAAAAAAACGATCACCTTCGGCGAGCTTGATGAGCTATCCACAAGAATGGCCGCAGCTATTCAGCAGAGGGATTATTTGGAGCCCGGTGATCGAATTGCTATTCAGTTGCCAAATCTTTTGCAATATCCCGTTGCCGCCATGGCTATTCTTAAAGCCGGGATGACTTTGGTAAATGTAAACCCTCTCTATACCGATCGAGAACTTGAAAATCTACTTGTCGACAGCGGCGCCAAGATGGTCATCACCTTCAATTGTTTGGCGGCCGAACTAAACCAAATTGTTGCCAAGACCGATGTGCGTGAAGTGGTGGTGACCGAGTTTGCCGACCTGCACGACGGTCCCAAAAGGTTCCTGATCAATTTTGTAATCCGCTATATCAAGCGCACAGTGCCCAATCTTAGCTGGTCTTCAAGCATTTCGTTCCGGTCATTACTAAATTCGGGTCAGGCAGAAAATTTTGTAGCCTGCCAATCTAAGCCAGAGGATATCGCGGTTCTGCAATATACCGGCGGCACTACTGGCGATGCCAAGGGTTGTATGCTCACTCACGCCAATCTGATGGGCAATATGCATCAGGTCTCACAGGTATACGATCATGCCGACTGGGACGCTGGCAAGATGCGCATGATGATGCCGCTGCCCATGTACCACATCTATGCCTTTGACGTGAGCTTCTGTCATAGCCTGAGTCGAGGGCATGAGTCTGTTTTGGTTCCTAACCCGAGGGACTTAGACGCTTTTATCAAAGAAATGAAGGCATATCCCTTTGACGGTTTTGCCGGTCTGAACACTCTGTTTAATGGTTTGCTAAATAAGCCCGAATTTTGCGAAATGGACTTTTCACGATTGCGACTCTGTCTCTCTGGCGGTATGGCGTTGACACGATCCATAGCGGACCGTTGGCAAAGCACCACCGGAGTCGGTATTTGTGAAGGTTATGGGCTAACTGAATCCTCGGGAATACTCTGTGTAAATATTCCTGGCCATACAAGACTTGGCACTGTCGGTGTCGCCTTTCCGAGCACAGAGCTGCGCTTGGTTGGTGATGAAGGTCAGACCTGTGGTTTGGATGAGCCCGGTGAGCTTTGTTTTAAGGGCCCCAACGCCATGCGAGGCTATTGGCGCAAGCCGGAAGCTACTGCTGAGGTTATTGATGCAGAAGGCTGGGTGCACACTGGCGATATTGCGGTGATGGATGACTTGGGAAGCCTAAGCATAGTTGATCGTAAAAAAGACATGATCATTGTCTCGGGTTTCAACGTCTATCCAAATGAAATCGAGGAGGTGGTAATTGCTCATCCCGATGTTATTGAGTGCGCAGTGGTGGCCGGCAAAGGTGAACACGGCGAGTACGTGAAATTGTTTGTGGTCAGTTCACGGCCGGATCTGACCGAAGAAGAGCTTTGTGCCTATTGTCGCGAAGAGTTAACTGCCTACAAAGTGCCCCGCGAAGTAATATTTCGGGACGAATTGCCAAAATCTAATGTCGGTAAGATACTGCGGAAAGAGCTGCGAGATGAAAGCTAGGGTTCAATCGATCCTAGAATTTCCAAGGGATTTGAGACTGATGTCTCGAAATTTGAGGTGAATTCCAAGTCTAATCAAAACTTAATGGTGCGCAGCCCAAAAAGTGATTGTCTGAATAATACCGAGGCGGCTAAAATGCCCGGTTAATTCTTGCCAAGAACAATAAACCCCGGAGGGGTAAATGTTGAGTCCAGTCTTTCGATGGTCACTGTCCAGACCATTCATGGGACCTTCAATCAGAGCGGAAAATTCTTCGAATTTTGCTCCGGCGATTGCGCGTCTATCTGCACCCTTGATCTTGTTACTCTGCATTCAGGGTGCTTCTGCACAGACCAGCGAACATCGTGATCCTTTGGAGGGTATTAATCGCGATATCTACAACCTCAATGTCACTATCGATAAATACCTGTTCAAACCCGTCGCACAAGCTTACCGCTGGTTATTACCCAACGCCGCAGAGCTAGCGGTGGGGCGAGTATTTGACAATCTGGAAGAGGTCGGCAGTGCAGTGAATAACCTCGGGCAAGGTAAGGGTTATGCAGCTGCAAATAATACCGGCCGATTTTTGGTGAACTCGACAATTGGCGTGCTGGGGTTGATGGATGTGGCCGAGCCGCTTGGATTGGAGAAAGAAGATTTTGAAGATTTTGGCCAAACTCTGGCGGTTTGGGGAGTTAAATCAGGGCCCTATCTGATGCTGCCCTTTATTGGGCCCTCCACGCTGAGAGACGGCCCGGCATTTATGGTCGATAGTCGTATGCTACCCCAGCGGTATCTCGAAGACATCGGAGCTAGGAACACCGCACGCGGCGTTGATCTGATTTCTATAAGAGCAAAGTATATCGATGCCGATCAGGCGCTTCCGGAAAAAGATCCCTACACCTTTGTTCGTGATGCCTATTTTCAGCGTCGCGACTATTTGATCAAGGATGGTCAGATCGAAGACGATTTCGGAGCGGATGGCTCCGACGACTTCCTCGACTAAAGCGGATAACTGTGTGATCCATCAGCGCATACTCGTCGCCCACGATGATCCAGAGATACGGTCGCATATATCCTCCGTTCTGCGCAAAAATCTTTTTGAAATTGAAGTAAGGGATAGCATTGATTCTATTCTGAGCTTTGACAGCTGTGAAAAACCCGATGTGGTTATGTGTCGGCTGGCCTGGTGCGATGAGATCGAGAAAATTCTCAATGAAACCTGCCCAAAAAAACATACTATTCAATATATCCAGCTGTTTGGGCCTCAGTCAGCCGAAATAGTTCTTAAGGCTTTCCATCGGGAAAATCACGATTGCTTGCAAGTACCCGCCAGTGAGCGATCAGTTCTTCTCTCCATTAATAGGGCCATGGAGAGACGGGGATTGTTAGCCAAAAATCTGCGTGCACAACGCAAATTGGAACGCTCCAATGTTCAGCTCGAAAAGAGCTTGAATTTGCTCGAATCCGATGCGCAGGCTGGTCGGCATATGCAGCAAAATTTGCTACCGCCTTCGCCCATTATTACGCCACCTTATTATTGCGCGAGAAAGATTTGTCCATCTCTCTATTTGAGTGGCGACTTTGTTAATTACGCCCGTGCGCTCGATGAGTACCAGCTGTTTTATTTACTGGATGTTTCCGGTCACGGCGCTTCTTCAGCATTTGTAACGGTCATGGTTCGTCAACTAATGCGCCGTCTGGTTCGCCGGCATGTCTCACGCTACGATTTAGACGCCCTGCGTAGAGCACCTGAAGGGTTTATGGAGCGTCTCAATGACGTGATGGCAGAGAACCATCTCGATAAACATCTAACCATGTTCGCCGGCTGCGTTAATTTAAAAACTAACAAATTGCGCTATTCCGTCGGTGCGCAGATGCCAATGCCAATACTGATTACCGACGATGGCGCTGAGTTTTTACCTGGCAAGGGTAGGGCGGTAGGGCTATTTTCTGGTGGTGAGTGGGAAGTTATCGAAAGGAAAATGCCTGAAAAATACATATTGATTGCGTTTTCTGACGGCGTACTTGAGCAGTTGCCACAGGAATCTTTAGCGGAGCAGGAAGATTTTATGCTGAAAAAGCTTAAGAAGTGTCCAGCAGATATTGACAAAGTATTGCCTAGACTGGGAATCACAGATGTTGATCATCTCACCGATGATATCGCTGTCTTTATGTTTGCCCGGGGTCACCACGAACAGAGTCACGATCAAAAAACGCGATCAGGAAAAGACAAGCATGAAGCCCGATAACCGTATCTATTACGCAGAAGAGGCGGGAAATTACTATATGCGTTTTGTTGGCGATGTCCGTGTCACTTTTTGTGGTGCGCTAACCAACTATTTGGAGAAACTCTTTGCCGTCGAAGAAATTGAGTCGGTGGTGGTTGATCTAAAGTCTGCCAAGGCCGTGGACAGTACAACTTTGGGATTGCTGGCCAAGTTGGCTCTGTACCTGCGAGGGAAGAGAGGGCTGACACCTCTGTTATTGGTAGAAGATGCATCTATGGTTCGACTGCTGGAATCCATGGGTATCGAAGAAGTCTTTGATTTTGCTGAAGAGTTGCCTGAAACAATGGGCAAAGAGAAAGAGATGCCTTGCACTGCGGTGGACGAAGAGGAGGCTCGCAACAAGGTAATAGAGGCGCACAAGACTCTAATGAGCCTCAACAGCAAAAATATGATGGTATTTTCTGACCTCGTAAAAAGTCTGGAGAAAGAGGGCCCCAGCTAAAAGAGCCTCAGCTAATAAAAGAGCCTCAGCCAATAAGAGAGCCTCAGCCAATAAGAGAGCCTCAGCCAATAAAAGAGCCTTAGATAAATAAGAATGCGTTAGTTAAAGCATTTGCTCAGTTAGCAGTTTCTCCAGTTTCAACTGATCCGCAACAAAAGACCGGATACCCTCAGCTAGCTTCTCTGTAGCCATCGCACTCTCGTTTAGCTGCAGACGAAAATCAGCCTCATCTTTGATTCGGCAATCCTCATAGTTGCCAATGGAGTCTGGTGACAGGACTCTGGGTAACACAGCTTCATCCTGCGACAGTTCCTCGAGAAAGTTCGGGCCGATAGTTAGCCGGTCACAGCCTGCTAAGGCTTCAATTTCTCCGGCGTTCCTAAAACTGGCGCCCATCACTACCGTTTTAAATTCACGATCTTTATAGAGGTTGTAAATATTGCGTACCGACAAAACCCCGGGGTCTTGCTCGGCTGGATAACCCTCTACGCCCTCAGCTTTTTTGTACCAGTCGAGAATGCGGCCTACAAAGGGGGAAATCAGGAAGGCTCCCGCTTCGGCGGCTGCAACAGCCTGAGCGCTGCAAAATAGCAGTGTGATATTGCAGTTTGTTCCTTCGCTCTCAAGAATTTCCGCAGCGCGAATGCCCTCCCAGGTAGCGGCAATCTTGATTAGCAGTCGTTCTTGACCAATGTCGGCATCTTCGTACATTGCCAGCAACCGATGAGCGCGATTTACTGTGGCTGTGGTGTCAAAAGAAAGCCGAGCGTCAACTTCTGTGGATACGCGACCTGGCACAAGTTTCAGAATTTCGCAGCCGATTTGAACCGCATAGTGATCTACCAGTGCACTCAGTTTTTCGTTATCGGGTAATTCCAACCCTTTGGCCCAGGCCACGGAGTCAGAAATCAAATCCCGATACCGGTCGAGGCTAGCTGCTTTGAGTAGTAGTGACGGGTTGGTTGTGGCGTCCACCGGTTTAAATTGGGCGATAGCCTCTATATCGCCGGTATCGGCGACCACGTCGGTAAATTCTCTAAGTTGATCGAGTTTGTTCATTCTTTATGTCTTATTTGTTTAATTTGTATTAGGCCAAAACAGGCTTAAATTCGGAATTGGGTTTTTCCAGACTGACCGGTCTGATCTCCGCGAGAGCACTTTCAATGACTTCAATTCCGGCACCCGCTTGGTGAGCTCCTTCACTGATAACGCGTCTGAATCTTTTGGCTCCAGGCTGCCCCTGAAATAATCCCAACAGGTGACGGGATATAGCGGTTAATCGCACACCCTTGCCTAGCTGGTTTTCTATGTAGGGTAGCATCAGGTTGATCACCTCGAACTCATCTTCCAATGCGATTGGATCAGCATAGATTCTGGCATCTACATCCGCCAGCATCCATGGATTGTAGTAGGCGCTGCGCCCAATCATTACGCCGTCCAGCAGCTGCAGATGTTGCTCGACCTGATCCAGAGTCTCGACACCGCCGTTCAATACAATTTCCAGATTGGGAAAGTCGGCCTTCAATTGGTAAACCCGCTCATAGTCCAAGGGTGGTATCTCGCGATTCTGTTTGGGACTTAATCCTTGTAGCCAGGCTTTGCGAGCGTGCACTATCAGAGCATCAACTTCTACGTCGACAAGTTTTTCAACAAACAGCGCCAAGGATTCATAGTCATCCTGTTCATCTACGCCGATTCGGCACTTAACTGTTATCGGAATATTTACCGCCGCACGCATGGCGGAGACGGATTCGGCTACCAATTCCGGCTCTTTCATAAGACAGGCACCGAAGGCCCCACGCTGAACTCTGTCGCTGGGGCAACCGCAATTTAAATTGACCTCGTCGTAACCATAGTCCTCACCCATCTTTGCGCAGGTCGCTAGATCTTTGGGTTCAGAACCACCTAGCTGCAGCGCAAGGGGATGTTCTTCCGGGTTATAGGCCAGATGGCGGTCAACATCACCGTGAATCAGTGCGCCCGTTGTCACCATCTCTGTGTAGAGCAGAGCATGTTTGCTAAGCAGTCGATGGAAATAGCGACAATGACGGTCGGTTAGATCCATCATCGGGGCGACGGAAAATCGCCTATCTAAAGTACTCATAAATCAATGACTTAGGTGAGTTGGTCGCTCCAATGCGAGATAGGAGCGATGGAGGTGGGAAGGGTACACGAAGAACCATGAAAATCAATAAAAACAAAGGGTTAGGTTTTTTCATTCTCTGGCAGTGTTGGTTAATCATACGAGACGCTCTCGACCAATTCTCACTAGATTCTTTTTGATATTGGCGAATTCAATATTCTTCTTGATTTCTACGAGATTAGACCTAAAATTCGCGCACTTTTTTAAGCTCCTGAGGACTTATGTACCCCTAGCCCAGGCGTTTTCCCACTGGTGAGAAGACGCGCAAGCATACAGCGACGTCATTTCTTCGGTTCTAGTTTTCTCTTTCTAAAATGAGTTGACTGATCCGAACAGACTCTACAGTGAGGAATGTTTGATGGTACATCAGTTTCCATCTGAGCCACCGGTGGTGGCGAACCCGCATGATTCTTCCTGGTCGATTGCCCAAAGCCTTGAGTTTTACGGCGTGCGCGACTGGGGAGAAAACTATTTTGATATTTCTCCCGCCGGAGAGATGGTCGTGCAACTGAAGGTTGGTAGTCAAACCTGTCAGGTGGCTTTGCTGGATATCATCCATGGTATGAAAGAGCGTGGCATTGAGATGCCGAGCATTCTACGTATCGAAAACCTCTTGGATGATCGGGTCAAAGCCCTGAACGAAGCGTTTAAGCGCGCGATTGCCGACTACAACTATCAGAACGATTACCGTGGTGTCTTCCCCATCAAGGTCAATCAGCAATGCCACGTTATCGAAGAAATTTCAGATTTTGGCGCGAACTACCACCACGGGTTTGAGGCGGGCAGTAAAGCAGAGCTGATTATCGCCCTGAGCAAGCTGAAGGACGATCAAAGCCTGATTATCTGCAATGGCTACAAAGATTCTGAGTTTATTGAACTCGGCCTTTACGCCAGGGAAATGGGGTTGAAGTGTTTCTTTGTTTTGGAGACGCCCTCTGAGCTGCCGACCATTCTTGAATGTAGCGAGAGGCTTGGTATTGAGCCTTTGTTGGGTGTGCGTATTCGGCCATCCGTGGTCGTGGACGGTCATTGGAATCAGGACAGCGGTGATCGTTCAATCTTTGGCCTATCCACCGCGTCATTGGTTCAGGTAGTCGAGCAGCTCAAAGAACACAATATGCTGCATTGTTTGCAGTTATTACATAGCCACCTTGGCTCGCAAATCCCCAATATTCGCAATGTGCGCAGTGGAGTCTTGGAAGCCTGTCGGTTCTACAGCGGTTTGATCGAAGAGGGCGCACCGATGGGGCTGTTGGATCTCGGTGGCGGTCTTGCGGTGGACTATGAAGGCACACGCTCGAATCACGATCACAGCATGAACTATCAGCTCGACGAGTACTGCGCGAACATCGTCGAAACCATTTGCGAGTGTCTCGATCCTCAGGGCATTGCGCACCCGGTGATTGTGTCTGAGTCGGGCCGTTCCACGGTCGCCTATTCCTCTATGTTGCTGTTCAACGTATTGGATGTGCGCGACCATCGTCCAGTGCCACTGCCAGACGCCTTACCTGAAAACAGCCACGAACTGGTACGCAACCTCTGGGAGGTGAATCAGGTCGTCACCGCCAAAAATTTTCAGGAATGCTACAACGACGCGCTGTTTTATCGCGACGAAGTGCGCGAACTGTTCCGGCGTGGGCAGGTTAGCCTGGGTGATCGGGCACTGGGCGACAACATTACCCTCGCTATCCTGGAAAAAGTGGCCGCCGAGCTGCGTGTGACAGAGAAACAGTATCCGGAACTGGATAACCTGCCCGAGATTCTCGCCGATACCTACTACGGTAATTTCAGCCTGTTTCAGTCCCTTCCAGATGTTTGGGCGATAGATCAGGTGTTTCCGGTTATGCCTATTCATCGGTTACAGGAAGCGCCAAATCGCGATGCGGTGATTGCGGATATCACCTGCGACTGCGACGGCAAGATTGATCATTTCGCCAATGCCAAGGGTATCAAGCGCACCACGCGTCTGCATTCATTGAATGAGGGTGAAGAATATTATCTCGGCGTGTTTTTGGTGGGTGCTTATCAAGAAACCCTGGGTGATCTACACAATTTATTTGGTGACACCAATGTGGTCAGCGTGCATATCAATGCCGACGGCAGCTATGACTTTGTTCGCGAATTTCACGGCGACAGTATTGCTGATGTTCTCTCCTATGTTGAGTACGACACCAAAATTATGACCGAAGAATTTCGCCAGCGTGCCGAGAACGCGGTTAAGAACGGGAAAATTACTGCAGCAAAACGTAAGCAGATGATGAAAGCCTTTAAAGCCAGCCTTGATGGCTACACCTATTTTGAGAAAGAGGAACACTGATGAGCACTGCACTCAATTCAAATCTCAACGAGACGTTGAACAACAAAGTCATGATTATCGGCGCCGGTGGTGTCGGAAATGTCGTGGCCCATAAATGCGCTCAGCAAACAGAGATTTTTCAGGACATTGTTCTTGTCAGTCGCACTGAATCCAAGTGTCAGGCTATTGCGGAAAATGTTCAGAAAAACACCGGGGTGACCATTCGCACCGCGCAGGTGGACGCCGACAACGTCCCTGAGCTCACGGCATTGTTAAATGCTGAAAAACCTTTTCTGGTGATCAACGTCGCGCTGCCATATCAGGACTTAACCATTATGGATGCCTGCCTCGCGGCGGGTGTGCACTATATGGATACCGCCAATTACGAGCCATTGGACACCGCCAAGTTCGAGTACAAGTGGCAGTGGGCCTACCAAGATAAATTCAAGGAAGCAGGGTTAACCGCACTGCTGGGTAGCGGGTTTGATCCCGGCGCAACAAATGTTTTTACCGCCTATTTAGACAAGCACTATTTCGACGAGATTCACGCGCTGGACATCATCGATGTCAACGGCGGTGATCACGGCTATCCGTTCGCCACCAACTTCAATCCGGAGATCAATATTCGCGAGGTCAGCGCGGAGTGCCGCCATTGGGAGGAGGGGGCTTTTGTGACGACGCCGCCCATGAGTAAAAAGGCATCCTTCACCTGTCCCGAGAATGTCGGTACCTACAATATTTACCGCATGTATCACGAAGAGCTGGAATCGTTGTCGCTGCATTACCCCAGCCTAAAGCGCGCGCAATTTTGGATGAGTTTTTCAGACAACTATCTCAAGCATTTAGAGGTACTCGAAAATGTCGGTATGACCGGTATCGACGAGGTCGAGTACGAGGGCCAGAAAATTGTGCCGATTCAGTTTCTCGCCAAGCTACTACCTGATCCCTCGACGCTCGGCCCCAGAACCAAAGGTAAAACCTGCATTGGGGTGGTGGTGCAAGGTCTTAAAGATGGCCAGCCCAAAACCATGTACTGCTATCAGATCTGTGACCATGAAAGCTGTTACCGCGAGGTGCTATCCCAAGCGATTTCCTACACCACGGGTGTGCCCGCCATGATCGGTGCCAAGTTGATGATGCAGCAGCAATGGTTGCAACCGGGTGTATTTAACATTGAGCAGTTTGCCCCGGATCCCTTTATGGAGGCGATGAACCAATGTGGCTTGCCCTGGAAGGTGATCGAACTTGATCAGTTCTGCTTAGACTCTTAGTTGTCCAAGAGATGATTACTGACTTCTCACAGCTCGATCTGCAACGCCTGCCATCACCCTGTTTTGTGGTGGATGAGGTCGCGGTGGAACGCAATTTAAAAATATTGCATGAGCTGGAGCTGCGCAGTGGGTCAAAGGTCTTGCACGCGTTGAAGGCCTTTTCCATGTGGTCTTTGGCGCCGCTGACGAAAAAGTACCTGTCCGGAACCTGTGCCAGCGGTTTGCATGAAGCTAGATTGGGCAGAGAGTTTTATAGCGGAAACAACAGTGAAATCCATGTGTTTTCTGCCGCGTTTAATCAGCAGGATTTCACCGAGCTGCTCGAATTTGCTGATCATATTGTGTTCAACAGTTGCGCACAGTTGCTTCGCTTCAAAACCCAGTGCGAACAGGCGCAGCATGCGCGTCCAGAGCTCGCGTTTGGCTTGCGTATTAACCCAGAACACTCCGAGGGCAAAGTTGCGCTTTATGACCCCTGCGCCGAGGGTTCGCGTTTAGGCGTGACACGCGAGCAACTAGATCGCTATCTGGAAGAAGAGGATTTTCGAGAGGCCTTTTCGTTGATCTCAGGGCTGCACTTTCACACGCTCTGCGAACAAGATTTTTTGCCCCTTCAGCGTACATTAACGGCGGTTGAAGAAAAGTTTTCAGACGTGCTGGGCGATATGGGGTGGGTGAATTTTGGTGGTGGACACCACATCACGCGCCTGGATTATCAGATAGATGCGCTGGTTGAGTGCGTTCAGCAGTTTAAAACGCGTTATCAGGTGCAGGTGTATCTAGAACCCGGCGAAGCTGTGGCGATTGGCACCGGGGTCTTGGTATCAGAGGTACTTGATATGGGTTTCAACCAATTACCACAGGTGATTCTGGATACCTCTGCTACCTGCCATATGCCCGATACCCTGGAAATGCCCTATCGGGCTGTAATCAATGGTGAGGTTGAGGCCAGTGACGCCGCCCATACCTATCGCCTTGGTGGGCAGACTTGTCTCGCTGGGGATGTGATTGGGGACTACAGTTTTGCACAGCCCCTTAACGTCGGTGATCGTTTGGTCTTTGAAGATATGGCCCATTACACCATGGTGAAAACGACGACCTTTAACGGTGTTGGATTGCCAGCCATCGCCATCTGGAACTCAGTCACGGACGAACTCAAGATTGTGCGTGAATTTGGCTATAACGACTTTAAAAATCGGCTTTCTTAAAGACGAATATGAACAAAGAGCATAACAAGTAACATGAGTGATAAGCCGTCGGTTAAAACCATCTTTCTTGCCTCAGAAATTGAGCAATGTCCGCTTGACCAAGCGGCCTTCGCTATCTTGCCCGTACCCTATGAAAAAACCGTGTCGTACGGTTTAGGCACGGCGAAAGGGCCTGAGGCCATACTGAAAGCCTCCGAACAACTGGAAACCTGGGATGGCCTTTCCAACCCGTCGGCCTTGGGTATTCATACCTGTGACCCGGTGGATTGTTCCGGTAAGGCGCAGACCGTCTTGACCGGTATCGCCCAGGCCGTAACGAACATTCTTAATGCTGGCAGCATGCCGGTAGTTCTTGGTGGCGAGCATACGGTGACCTATGGGGTGATCCAGGGTTATCTGGATGCCGGAATAACGGATTTTGGCCTGGTGCAAATCGATGCCCACGCGGATTTACGTGATGCCTATGAGGGCGATCCGCTGAGCCATGCATCAGTCATGAAACGCATCGTTGATAAAGGTATTCCCCTTTATCAGCTCGGTATCAGAGCCTACTGCGAAGAGGAGAAGGTGATTCGGGAAAGTCATCCCAAGATCTATTACCGGGACGCGGATGATCTTGTTCCTCACGCCGTTCAAAGCATTCAATTGCCTGACGACTTTCCCAGCAAAGTGTTTTTTACCCTCGATATTGATGGCATGGATCCATCCGTTTTTCCCTCTACCGGCACGCCGGTTCCCGGGGGCTTGGGTTGGTATCAAACACTTTCTCTGTTTGAGTCTGTCGCCAAACAGCGGCAGATCATTGGTTTTGACATCATGGAGTTCGCGCCTATCAAGGGCTTTCACGCCTACGATTTTGCCGCGGCACTTCTGAGTTACAAGTTAATGGGTATTGTCCAGAGGACTTCTGAAGTCCGCTAGAAATACCGCTAAAAGCAAAGCAAGCCCTGTATCGCATAGCGCGAAGAGATGTGATTTATGAGTGATGAAGATTTGGATTCAGATTTTGATGAAGGCCCAGAGGAAGAGTTGCCAACTCCCAAAGATCAGACGAACGAGCGAAAACGCTTTATCAGAGAGCAAATAGAGCTGAGAACAATGGCGAAAGAACTCGGGCTCTCACCGGAAGACTACCTTGAAGCCTTTGGTGATTAATTCAAGGGTATTGGTCCGAAAAAATCTGCTTTTACCGCTCGGATGAGGTGATAGAAGCTCGAAGATCGTCGCAATGTCCGTATTTCAGTATGAGCAACTCGAAAGGGCTTCCAGTTTTATGCTCGAGTCAACTGACATGGCTCTGCGATGAAAAAATCTGGATTTGCACCTGTGGCAAAGTAATATTGCGGTAATGCCCGTTATTGATGGCAAAGCGATTAATCATAGTGTTGCCAACCTAAGTAGAGGTTGCTCAGCAATTCTATAAGAGTAGCTCTAATTGCCTTGATACCAGCCAGCGGCCGAAAATCGATCCTGCCTAGCCAGCGGTACTTGGTGAGGGAGTTCTTCTCCAAGAAAGATGACATTGACTCACCAGTTAGGCGAAACGGGAATGCCTTGGCGAACCCATCTCCGCCGGTGATACGCCTGTGAATCTTAAGGTTTCGACCAACTAAAATTAAAGTGGATGAATCTGGAAATTGGCTGTTTAATGTCGCCGCCGAAATCACTGCGAGGTGCGTATGCGCTTTACGAAATACACCCTTCTGTTGTTGGCTTATCTACTAGCCATTCTCCTGCCAGAACTTGCTATTGCTGAGACAGATCAGGATATCTTGCAACCATTAGACCTGACGACTAGCTGGGTCGGAATTACGTCGATCATTCTGTTTATCCTGGCCTATTCCCTGGTTGTTGCCGAAGAATATACTCATTTGAGAAAGTCCAAGCCGGTGATATTGGCAGCCGGCCTAATATGGGCGCTGGTGGGGCTGGTATACGCTCAGAACGGTATTGATCATCTGGCTGAAGAAGCGGTTCGGGAGTTTATGGTGGAGTTCGGAGAGCTATTTTTATTCCTCCTGGCGGCTATGACTTACGTCAATTCGATGTCGGAACGCCGTGTATTTGAGGGGCTCCGCAGCTGGTTGGTCGGCAGAGGTTTCAGTTATCGAAACCTGTTTGTTATTACCGGCGTGATCAGTTTCTTTCTGTCACCTGTAATCGACAACCTGACTACCGCGCTGGTCATGTGTGCGGTGGTAATGGCGGTCGGCAAAGGCAATGATCGATTCGTGGGGCTGGGATGCGTCAATATCGTCGTGGCCGCAAATGCGGGTGGTGCTTTTTCTCCTTTTGGTGATATCACTACGCTGATGGTTTGGCAGGCAGGGCACATTGATTTCGGCACGTTCTTTTCCCTGTTTGTTCCTTCGGTTGTTAACTACGCAATTCCTGCATGCCTGATGTACTTTGCGGTGCCGAAAGGTATGCCAGAAGTATCGAATGATCGAGTTCGGGTTAAACGAGGGGCCTTTGTGATTATCGGTCTATTTGCGTGCACGATATTGATCGCCGTCAGTTTTCATAACTTCCTTCATCTGCCTCCCTTCCTAGGCATGATGACCGGCCTGGGCCTGCTCAAGTTCTACGGCTATTACCTCAGGGTGACGCATGTTCCGCATCCCAATGACTCTGCGGAATCTCACATGGTTGGGGACGTAGATTCCTTCGATAGCTTTCGGGCAGTGGCCCGCGCCGAGTGGGACACCTTGCTATTCTTTTTTGGCGTAATCATGTGTGTAGGAGGCCTGGGCTTTATCGGCTATCTGGGTTTGATCAGCGAATGGATGTACACAGACCTGGGCCCGACCGTGGCAAACTCTCTGGTCGGATTGCTATCGGCCATTGTCGACAATATCCCGGTGATGGTCGCTGTACTGCAAATGGAGCCTGCTATGGATGAATTGCAGTGGCTACTGGTCACACTGACAGCAGGCGTAGGTGGTAGTTTGCTTTCGATTGGTTCCGCGGCAGGTGTTGCTTTAATGGGACAGGCTCACGGGAAATATACTTTTTTCGGGCACCTGAAATGGACGCCCGCGATCGCAGCTGGATTTGTTGCCAGCATCCTTGTTCATCTCTGGATTAATTCGCACCTGGAAGGGGTGGTTATCGGGTAGCTGTCTGTGTGGCGCATCCTTTTGGATGCGCTAACGCAAACCCCGAAATGTTGGAAAAAGGTTATCTGGGAGACCGCCAGAAAAGAGCGTTGCACTACAAACTTTGCCGAATATCGGTCGTGCTTAATCTGCGTTGCTATTAGATTAGCGCTAGTCGTTTCGAAACCAGCCTGCCACTGAGTATCTGTCGCGCCTGGCGGGAAGCACCTCGTGCGGGAAATCCTCGCTCAGAAAAACCACAATGGTGCCCCAGTGGGGCAGTACGCTGATCGCTTCACTACCGGCATCACTGGGATAAATAATTAGCTCGCCTCCGTCCCTGATACCCCAATCTTGATTCAGATAGATAATGAGAGACAGCACCCGGTTTGATGTGCCGCGAAACGCATCCACATGCCTACGATAAAAAGTGTTAGGAGCGTAGTGGGCGAAGTGGCTTTCGAAGGTTCTGAGTCCGAGGAATAATCTATGATTAAGATATTGTCGCAGTTCTGCAGTCCATTTTAGCCACTGATTTCCCGCCAAAGACTCGCCTGTGATCCAGCAGATTTCATCGCCACGGATGCGCCCGTCGTGTCGATACCCGGCGGTGCGCCCAACTCCGGCTGTTTGGAAAGCACCCTTTTCCATATGGCTATGATGGTAGGAGAGTGAGCGAGTCAGTCGATCGGGTAGTACCCTGGGATTGATGCTATAACCCTGTGCTTCAAGGTCTCTGGCTATCCGCGAAAAAAGGCCATCTTCGAAGTTTCCACCACAGGATGTGTTTTTGCGAAGAGCAACTGACATTATTAGAAAAAAAGCGCAGCGGCTACGTTGTTTCAGGACGGAGCATGCCGCGCAAACTGATTTTATTTCCCGTCTCTAGGGACAGGTTTTCCCTGCTAAATCCGATTCGGTATCAACACCATCATGAGGTGGATGTCGCAACATTTGTCGTTCTTTTCCTCTGACTCAAAATATTATTAAGTGCTCGACCGGCGCAATAATGAACCGAATTTACTGAGCTGGAAAACGTAATATTTTGATCGTAAAGATCAAATTTTTTCTGGTTAATCCGGAAATTTGTCCGGCGAAAAACGCTTTTTTACGCGCGCATGTACGCCTTTTGTCAGGTCAAAAAAGTGTTCTTCCAGTAAATCAACGCCATAGAGAATGAGTACGATCAGCAAGGTAAGCTTGATGGCGGGCGTGAGATGACCAGCCGCCACCAGTGTGCCTAGCGCGGCGAGGGCCCAGATGGCGGATGCCGAAGTTACCCCGATGACCGATCCCTTCTTAGTGAGCATGACGCCGGCGCCCAGGAATCCAACACCGGTGATAACCTGCCCAATCACGCGAGAAGGATCAACCAGGTCGCTCTGCAGGTTAAAAGCTGTCGTCAAAAATAAATAGGTTCCCAGTACGATCAGGGATGATGTTCGTATACCGACCGGTTTTCCCCTGAGCTGCCGTTCCAGCCCAATCGCAGTGCCACAGAAAACAGCTGTTCCAATTGACGCCCAATCAAAAGGGCTGATCTCCAGGAGTTGTTCAAGCCAATGCATTGATTCGTTGTTCATGAGATATCTGACCCCGGTTTGGAAGTTTGAGCCGCATACGAATAGCGGCTTCGCCGTCGGCGTAGTAATTGGGCAAGGTTTTTTGCGGACAAAATCCGCAGCGCCGGTACAGACGCTGGCTATGGTTGTCGCTTTTTCTTACTTCGAGGCTACAGGCTCGGTGCCCTTGTTCCTGTAGCACTTCAATAAGTTTCCATAAAAGTGCAGCGGCGATTCCTTGTCCTCGAAAATCTGGCAGTGTAGCCATTGAATACAAACGAGCGGACTTAGGCGGTTGCGGCCTGAGTATCATTCCATAAGACGCGATTTTGCTATCGATGTCAGTGGCAACCCAGGTCATCGATTTGGCCTGGGTGAGTAAGTAGCGCATCTGTCGACGACTGATTCTGTCGGTCTCAAAACACTGTTCTTCAACGAGCAAAAGTTGATCCAGATCAGCTAGACCGGCTTGCCGCAATTGGTAGCGCCTGTCGTGCATTAGCGCCCCCGCAACTCCAGCCGTCGATGGAACTCGGACATGATTTGCATGTAGAGCTCTTCGCCTAGCCAGGCATCTTCGATTTTGTGTTCAATGCTCGGGTTGTCATTTACCTCTATCACATAGGCCTTGTCGTTGCTGACCTTAATGTCTACACCGTAGAGGCCGCTGCCAACCAGCTTGCAGGCCCTGAGTGCGATGTCGAGCACTTCTTTGGGAACCTCGTAGGTCGCCAATGTTTCAAATCCCCCAGAAAAATTTCGCTTGGATTGTGGGTTGTAGATCTGCCAATGATTGGGCGCCATGTAATAACGACAGGCATAGAGTGGACGGCCATTGAGTACACCGATCCGCCAGTCATAATCGGTGTATAGATACTCCTGAACCAATACCAACGCTGATCCCTGTAGCAGCAAAGCTAGGTTTGCTCGCAGCTCCGCCCGGTTGCATGCTTTAAATACGCCTAATGAAAAAGAGCCCTCGGGCATTTTTAGAACCATGGGGTAATCAAACAAGGCTTCCAGCGCAAGATGCGTGGCCTGGGAGTTGTCGCTCACAATTTCGGTTTGCAAGCTCGGGATTTTTTTATAGCTAAAGGCGTCATGGAGGAACACCTTATTACAGCACCGAAGAATAGAATCCGGATCGTCTATGACGATCAGGCCATTTGCTTCGGCTTCACAGGCAAGTCGGTAGCTGTGGTGATTAATTGCCGTCGTTTCTCGGATAAACAGGGCGTCAAAGTGGTTGATATCCAGCAATTGGTCTGCGTTGAGCACGCTGGCACGAATCCCCAGTTTTTCAGCAGCCTTAACAAATTTGCCTATGGCGCGCTTGTTGCTGGGAGGCACCGGTTCTTGATCGTTGACCAGAATGGCCATATCCCAGCGAAGCTCTTTTTTGCGCCCACTGGAGCGGGTATAGGGCCCTTTTTTTTCAATGATGTTGAAGAATTTGGCCTGTTGGCTGGCCGATAAATCGCTAAAGGATGCTCGTTTGATGGTTATTTCGCCAGAATCGAGCTCATAGCCAATTTCTAAAATAGGTACGGTGTAACGCCGGAATACCTTTGTCGCAATTTTCTGCAGCTCGGGAATTTCTGCGCTCCCCATAAAGACTAGAAAGTTCCCAGATAGCAATGGAGCAAGAGCAGCCAGATCCTTGTTATTCAATTCCAGTTGTTGAGCAGTCAGGGTGCGGGCGCCGCCACGCATATCATTAATGGTTCGGACACTTGGAAAAACCAGATGGTTGCGCGATTCGGCCAAAAGAGAGCAGTAATAGCCGCGGCTGAGATATTTTTCTGTGTTGCACAGATTGATCAACCGGATTCTGGGTTCATTCAGTTTGGGATAGTCTTTTAGATAGCTCTGAAAACTGATTTTTTCGAGGCCATCGTCACAGCCTGCCTCTATAGGTTCATCGGTAACAAGCAGTGTCTTATACATGAGGGTTGGCTTAGGTCATGATTTGGCAAAAACGGATTTTTCTATGCCTGTCATCTATTGCTATATAGCGGCGCTTTTTCTACCCCTATTTAGAGGAGATACTTTAGTGCAATAACGCATCCAGACTTTTTCATGATCTGTTTCTGCATTTTTCTCTCCACTGCAAACAGCAACAAAGCGCTCTTCTTCTGGTGAACCAGGGCTCCTTAATCCTTCCGCCAGTGCTTGATAAGTCCAACCATGGTTCATTAAAAGTTCTGCTTGCTGGATACTGAACTCACCGCTTCGGTCAAGGCCATAATGAAAGTGCTGCTCGCCATAGAACCTTCGGCTAGAGAAAAAAGGGGAAAAATCTCGCATATTAATCGATTAATTAAATGGCCAATAAATTGATGGTGCGCAAGTATCTTTTTTGCATGAAATCGAGTAAAACGATATTTTTTTCTGGCTTCGATTAATATTTTTGATCGATATAGGCGGATGAACACTGAACTCTTACGAACGTTTCTGGAGGTGGCAAAAACCCGGCATTTTGGTAATGCCGCTGAAAACCTTTATCTCACACAGTCGGCCGTGAGCTCCCGTATCAAACAGTTGGAAGAAACTGTGGGTGTTCCGCTGTTTACGCGACAGCGGAATAACATTTTGCTAACGCTATCAGGGGAAAGGTTACTGCCACATGCAGAGAATATGCTTGTCGCGTGGCAGATTGCGTTACAGGAAGTGGGTGTACCATCCAATCAGGCATTGCAGCTTACCCTAGGTGGAACCTCCAATCTCTGGGATGCCTTCTTGCAGTCTCTGTTGCCCAAACTCTCGGAAGAGTTTCCGGACCTGTATCTCCGTACTGAAATTAATTCCTCTCAAGAGTTAACACGTGCCTTGCTGGGCGGTCGCGTGGATATCATGATCGTGCTTGATCCGCCCACCAGCACTGATCTGGAAATGAGGCGAATAGGGAAGATGGAATTAATAATGGTCGCCAGTGTGCCCGGTGTTGCGCGTGAGGATATTCCAGACCTTGGTTACCTATATGTTGACTGGGGAACCGCCTTTAATATGGAGCAGGCGCGGTTATTTGATGAGCCGGTCGTACCTCTGTTGCATACGGGCCAGGCACCCATTGCCCTGGAGTTTTTACTGTCTCAGGGTGGTGCTGCTTTCTTGCCCGCTGCTCTGGTATCACCCTATCTTGAGCAAGAGATGCTTTACCCGGTTCAGGATGCCGTTAGTACTTCACAGGAAATAAAGCTGGTCTTTTCCAAAAAGTCGGAAAAATGTGTTCAATTGATTCCTATTGTAAACATGTTAGAAGGTCTGTATGCCAAAGCCATTGCTCAATCATCATGAGGTTATGTTTGGTCCGTAATCTCCAGATGTCCAAAGCAAAAAATGCATGGATTCCAGTCAGCGTCCAAAGGTTTGAAAATAGGAGTCGTTACCAGCGTCCCTGACTATTTTCAGCAATGGCTCGGTAATGGAAACAGTGAGCGTGCGGGCAAGGGGGCAGGAAACCGTTGTTCCTGGAAAATCTAGGGAGAAAATTTGTTCCCGTCGCAGTGCAACCAAAGTGCTACCAACCTAAATTCAGTATCTTTAACCTATTGAAAATAAAAAAGAAATAAAACAATTGACCCAATCCATCATGGGGGCGATCGACAGGCGGCGAGATATAGGAGCGGGATGCTTCACTGGATCCGATGTTTGGTTCGATGTTAAAGAGCATATTATAGGGTTGCGGGTAGCTTCTGACAGCTTTGATCTCCCTCAAGGCCAAGCATTCAGCTTTCTGATTGGATATCACTTAAATCTGAAGACTTGGGGAATTATCTAATCAGAGCTGGGGAGAGTACTCTCTTGGGATTAGGTGACATCTATGGAATTTAAGGATTACTACAAGATTTTGGGTGTTGAGCCTAAATCTGAACTCAAAGAGATCAAGTTGGCCTATCGAAGGCTGGCTCGGAAATATCATCCAGATGTCAGTAAACAAGAGGATGCCGAGAAGAAGTTTCAGGAAATTGCGGAAGCATATGAGGTACTTAAGAATCCCTCAAAGCGTGCCGAATACGACGAACTACGGGAGTATGGTGGCTCAAGGCAAAATTTTGAGCCGCCCAAAGGCTGGCGCTCAGCCACTGCTCATTCTTTTGATGACATGGGTGAAGGCCATTCGGATTTTTTCCGTTCCGTATTTGGAGGCGACCCGGCCGAATCGGGGTTTTCTCAGGCTAGAGGCGGCCAATTTGGCATGCGCGGACAGGATGTCGATATGGAACTGCCTGTTTTTCTTGAGGATACGCTTAAGCCCACTTCAAAAACCATTTCCTACGCCCTGCAGCAAATAGATGAGCAGGGTCGAGTTCAGCAAAAACCCAAAACCCTTGAAGTAAAAATTCCCGCAGGGGTCGTCGAAGGCGAGCGTATTCGTCTCAAAGGTCAGGGTGGGAAGGGTCTGGGCGATGGCGGCCCCGGCGATCTGTATTTGCTAATTCGCCTGGTGCCACATCCTCTGTTCGACGTGGAAGGGCACAATCTGATACTTACTTTACCCCTTGCCCCATGGGAGGCCGCCTTGGGTACCCAAGTCGAAGCCCCAACTCTGGATAGCAAGATATCCCTGAAGATCCCTGCAAACAGTCAAACCGGACAACGCATGAGGATAAAGGGTAGAGGGCTAGTGCGTAAGACGGGTGGTCGAGGTGATCTTTACGCTGTGCTTAAAGTGGTAATGCCCAAGGCCGGCGATGAGGCGACTAAAGAATTGTGGTCAAAACTATCTTCGGTGGCGGACTTTAATCCGCGCGCAGAGTGGAGTGATTAATATGAGCGAATCAACAACGGTTTTTTTTGAGGTAGAAGAAGTCTGTGAGGCGGTGGGGATTTCAACTCAGACGCTGATCGAAATTGTCGAGCTCGGCATCGTTGAGCCGGAAGTATCCGGTGAGTCTTGGCATTTTGACCCGGAAGCTCTGCCAGTCGTTAAACGCGCCTCACGACTTAAAAATGATTTGGATATTGACTGGCCTGGCATTGCGCTGGCGCTGGACATCCTGAATGAGTTGGACTCGCTGCGCGCCGAAAACCAGATGCTGAAGCAGAGGCTTGATCGCTTTTTACAAGACTAAAGCTGCCAATTGAAATATCTATTGGTGTATGTGCCTGTGGCATAATCCCTCGTACTTTAAATCAATTAAAAGCCAATCAATGATCCGAGTTCGTGTCGCGCCTTCGCCCACCGGCGACCCCCATGTAGGTACCGCCTATATCGCTTTATTTAATCTCTGTTTTGCGCGCAAGCTTGGCGGCAAATTTATTCTGCGGATTGAAGACACTGACCAAAGCCGCAGCACGGCGGAGTCGGAAGCGACCATTCTCTCGAGCCTTAAATGGTTAGGTTTGGATTGGGATGAAGGCCCGGATGTTGGTGGGCCTTTTGGGCCTTACCGTCAGAGCGAGCGCGAAGATATCTATGCCAAATATGCGCATCAGCTCATAGATTCCGGCAAAGCCTTTTATTGCTACCGCACACCAGAAGAGCTTGATCAACTGCGCACAGAACGCCGTGAACAGGGAATTCAGAAAGCCTTTAAAGCCTCGGATCTGCAACTGCCTGCCGAAGAAGTTACCAAGCGCAAAGCGGCAGGTCAGAAACCTGTGGTGCGTATGGTTGTACCGGAAGAAGGTGTCTGCAAAATTCAGGATCGATTGCGAGGCGAAATCGAGATGGACTGGGACAATGTTGACGCCCAGATTCTGCTGAAAGCCGATGGTATGCCCACCTACCACTTAGCCAATGTGGTGGACGATCACCTGATGGAAATCACTCATGTGATTCGCGGTGAGGAGTGGATTAATTCCGCACCCAAGCATCAACTGCTCTATGAATACTTTGGCTGGGATATGCCTGAGTTGTGTCATATGCCACTGCTCAGAAATCCCGACAAATCCAAGCTCAGCAAACGCAAAAATCCGACAAGCATTAATTTCTATCGCGATGCCGGATTCTTGCCGGAAGCGCTGCTGAATTATCTGGGCCGTATGGGTTGGTCCATGCCGGATGAATCCGAGAAATTCTCTCTCAATGAAATGATTGAACACTTTGATATCGACAAGCTTTCATTGGGTGGCCCGGTCTTTGATCAGGAAAAACTCCGATGGCTAAACGGTATGTGGATTCGTGAAGATCTATCTGCCACTGAATTTGTTCAGCGCTATGGGGATTGGGCTTTTCCACCGGAAAAAGTTAAAGCCATTGTTCCTTTGATTCATGAACGGGTTGAGACACTGGCTGATGTGGCTCCGCTAACCGCTCTTTTCTTTAATTCGCTGCCTCTATTGGACGAATCTACTTTTGAGGAGTTGAAGCTGGATCGAGAGACCCAAATCAAAATTTTGCAGTTTGTATCCTGGAAGCTCGATACTCAGGTGAGTTGGGCAAGAGACGATCTTTATCAGGTCTTGAATACTCTTGCAGAGGCAATGGAGATCAAATTGAGAGATTTCCTACAGCCACTCTTTGTGGCCATGAGTGGATCCAAAGTTTGCCCACCGCTGTTTGACACCATGGCGGTTCTCGGACCCGATCTAACTCGTGCACGAGTGCGACATGCGCTCGAGTGTTTAGGTGGGGTTTCCAAAAAGGGGTTAAAGAATTTGGAGAGGGAATACCGGAATATACCCCAATAAATGAAACATCTTTTTACCACCATGCTAAAAGGCCTCGGCGCGATATTGCCGCTCGCGCTCTGTATCTACCTGCTGTACTGGTTCTTCAGCAAAGCCGAAGCTGTGATGAAATCTCTATTTCTTTCGGTGGTGCCGTCAGATTTCTATTTCCCCGGCCTTGGGATGTTGCTGGCTCTGGTTTTGTTATTTGCATCCGGCCTATTGGTGCAAACCTTTTTAATCCGATACTTTCTCGAACAAGCGGAAAAGCTGATTGACCGAATTCCTTTAGTAAAAAGCCTCTACAGCGGCGTCAAAGACTTTGTTGGATTTGTATCTGCTCCGAGTGGCTCCGACAATCGCAAAGTCGTTGCAGTCAGCATGCCGGACGGCTCAAAACTTATAGGGCTGGTCACAGGCGACAGTGCCGCCAAACAACTTTTTCAAGGTGAGGATGCTAATCGGGTGGCTGTCTACATGCCCATGAGCTATCAAATTGCCGGTTACACCGTCTATGTGCAAAGAGAAAGGCTAGAGTTGCTGGATATCAGTGTCGAAGAAGCACTAAGAATTTGCATGACTGCTGGTATGGGTGCAAGCGAGGATTTGGGTTCAGTAAATCTGGCACAAAAAAGGGCAGATTGAATCTGCCCTTTTTTCGATCAGCTTGACGACTATTCAGTCACCTTCGTGCGAGCACCCCAACGCTGATAAACAAGTGCTTCATCACTGCAGGGCTGCAGGTTGAGTGTTCTAATCTGATGAGGTGAATCGCCATTTCGGCCTCCAGCCCAACTTGATACCCCAGCCGTAAAACACATGCTCGGAGCGGCGGCTGGAACGAGATTACCGTTCTCCATTAGTTGAATATTTTGCATTTCGTCATCGGAACATTCGGCCAAGCCAATTGTTGAACCGCCAGTGGTGCCGTTAATTTGTGCGCACACTTCAAAGTTGTATAGATGTATTTTGCCGCCTTCTAGCTCTTCTATCGGCATTTTCTGGTCAACGGCAAGCTGACCTTGGTAGCTATAGCAGGTGTGTGTCTGCAGGTTTCCTGTTATGTCAGCTCTGTCTTGAAAGCCCAGCATATCTACGCAGTAGTGATTCAAGTTGCCATCCAGTTTGTTGAGAAGGTAGAGCTCGACGTCAGCGGCTGAAGCTGTCACAGGAAGAAGGATTGAACTGGCAAGTACCAGTAGTGATAGTTTGAATAAACGCATTGAATAGTTCCCCCAAGAAACTGATTAAGAGCTAGCAGTCTATCTAAAGAGCAGCCACTAGCAATCGCATACAACAATACTTAATAGCTGATTCATTAGATGAAACCTGCCCGAGAGAAATTTATATCCCCAATGCGAGTCGTCTTTTTCTGATTTGGATCATGTCGAGGATCGCTGCGAGGCGTTAGCCTAGGGGTTAAAGATCAACGGAGAAAAGATTGATGAGTATTGAACACCATGATCTTGTGCACGAGTTCCCCGAACTGCGGGATCGTATTCACGAGCTGAAAATAAGTGACCGTCATTTTCGAAAGTTATTTGACGAATACCACGAGGTAACAGACAAAGTTGAACATATGGAAGATGAATCCCAGCCCGCTTCAACGTCGAGAGAGGAGGCAGCCAAAATACGTAGGCTGCATCTGAAAGATGAGCTCTACCAAATGCTGATTAGTTGAGGTCTTGATGGATATCCAAGAGATCAGAAATGGCCTGACAGCTCGACTTGCCGAATTAAGTGAACGGCTTGAGCGACTCAAAGCCGATGCGGGGCGCTCACATTCCAGTGATTTCGCCGATATGGCACAAGAGCGGGAAAATGATGAAGTAGTTGACGCCATTGGCAACGAAACTCGTGAAGAGATACGTCAGATTCAGGGCGCTTTGGTTCGTGTCGATGAAGGGAACTACGGTATATGTCTCGGTTGTAGAGAGCCTATTGCTGAGGCGCGTTTGGCGGTAGTGCCTTGGGCAACTCACTGTGCGGATTGTGCTTAGAGACCCGCAACATAGTTGGCCGGGATGGGCTCGCACGTCCTAGTGCTCGGGTCTTCGACCCAGCTCGTAAACTCGCTGCCCAATTTGCTCCAGGCAAATTAGTGAACCGCCTTATTTCGTCAGTTCGACCCGAGCT